>OMAZ01000048.1_pt1 | contig 106911 bp, 113 predicted proteins | sample 1674131 | NCBI WGS metagenome assembly OMAZ01 (sample SAMEA103958147, study PRJEB25191) | human gut metagenome | biome: human-associated habitat [ENVO:00009003]; feature: intestine environment [ENVO:2100002]; material: feces | place: Germany | collected 2013/2015 | reverse complement strand
GGCTGAATGAACTCAACGCCCTGCTCAATGTGGATAAGCGTGAGAACGAGATCGTTGGCGGTGAACCCGATGAGGGTGAAGAACTGCCCGAAAAGAAACCGAAGGACTTGGAACGCTGACTAATGCGGTATGGGAATGATCTCATACTGCCGACACATAGCCGCTTGGTTTTCAAAAGAAATCAGGCGGCTATTTCTATTTTGAAGGAGGTGTTCGCTATGAACGAAACAGATTACAACGCTCGTCTTTATGAGAAAATGAAAGCCGAGCAGGACAAATACCGGGACTGGCTTGTGCGTCAGGAGCCGTCCGAAATTCTCAATCATACCTACGAATACACGATGCGGGAGGACATCGTGATGTGTATGGAGGAGCTGGAGCTTGAGCCGGAAAAGGCAAGGGCTTTGCTTCGTTCCCCGTGTCCTCTGAGTGATGTGTATAAGGAGTTCCGGGACAGAGAAACCGAGCATATGGATACCATCCGGGACTCCATCGAAACGGAAGCGGATAAGAGCCTGCAACGGCAGGAGAAGAAACAGCAACGGGAAAGCAGGTGATTTTATGCCGTATATCCCCCCGGAGGTGGTAGAACAGGCACGGCAAATCGACCTGCTGACCTATCTGCAAAGCTGTGAGCCGCAGGAGCTTGTCCGCATTTCCGGAAACAATTATACCACCCGCACCCACGACAGCTTGAAGATTTCTAACGGCAAGTGGATGTGGTGGTCACAACGCATCGGCGGCTACAATGCCCTTGATTATCTTGTGAAAGTCAAGGGCTGTTCTTTTGTAGAAGCGGTCGAAACATTGATGGGAAAGACGGCGGTGATGCCGTCAGTGACGGTCAAACCCAAGCAGAAAACGGAGCCGAAAATCTTGCTTCTGCCGGATAAAAGTGCTTCCACAGATAAGATTACAGAGTATCTTTTCGGCAGGGGCATCGACTATGCCATCATCCAATACTGCATTAACAAGGGGCTGATTTTCGAGAGCCTGCCGTATCACAACCTTGTGTGCGTGGGCTTTGATGAGAAGAATATCCCTCGCTATGCGTCCTACCGAGCGACCAATGACCGCCGTGTTTTGGGTGACTGCTCCGGCAGTGACAAGCACTATTCTTTTCGGATCGCAGATAGCGACAGCGGCACGGTGCATCTCTTTGAGTGTGCCATTGACCTGCTTTCCTATGCGACGCTTGAAAAGATGGCGGGCAGAGATTGGCGTAAAGACAACCTCGTTTCCCTCGCTGGTGTGTATCTGCCCAAGGAGAGAATCGAGGACAGCACTACCCCTGCGGCTCTTGTGAAGTACCTCGATGAGAAGCCGCAAATCAAGATAATTCTCCTGCACTTCGATAACGATAATGCCGGGAGAAAAGCCAGCCTTGCGCTGAAAACCATATTGCCGAGCAAGTATGAAGTCATTGACAGCCCTCCGCCCTGCGGCAAGGACTACAATGACTTTCTTTGTTTCCAGCTCGGTATCCACCGCAACAAAACCAAAGAAAGGACGAATGAACGATGACTGAGTTTAGCATTTATCAGATCAACACAGATCGGGACGACAACCGTGTCTGCTTCTTGGGGCTGGATACCCTTGAACGATTCCAGCACTCCAAGGCGGTCGATCCCGCCCTCTATGACCGAGTTTATGACGGGAAACTCGATTGCAATTCCCTCGAAACCATCTATGAGAAGTTCAATATCGACCATCCCGCCGACTACAAAGGACGCTCTCTTTCTGTGTCGGATGTAGTCGAAATCAGGGAGAGCGACACCCTGAATCCCAGCTTCTACTTCGTGGACAGCATCGGGTTCAAGGCGATTTCTTTCGACAAAGCGCTCTGCAAGGAACCGGTAGAAGCAGGCAGCGGAAAGATTTCCGTTCTGCTTGTTGAGCCGAACAAGTATCCCAAGATGATTGAGATCGACGATACCTTGGAGGCGATGCAGACAGTGGTCGGCGGCGATATTGAGGAATATATGCCCTTTGAGGATGAGGTCGCCATCATCTGCAATGAAGAGGGCAAGGTCAATGGACTGACCCCGAATCGGGCGGTTTATGGAGAGCCACAAGCCGTTGAAATGACCTTTGCCGAGATGCGTAACCGCTTTTGTGAAGCGGAAAATGAGGGCAAAGAACACCTTTCCGGCTATATCGTTTTCACGCAGGACAGCTTTGACAAGCCATACGATGAGAGGTCAAGAACCTATGGCGTCAGCTCCAACAACAAGGCGTTTCAGGCTGGAATGGGTGGCTATTCCATCTTCGGGTCGTGCCTTGACGGAACTGACCCGTGCGTCAGACTGGACGGTTATATGTTTGGCGAGAACGCTTGGAAAATTGAAAAGTGCTATATGATGGAGCCTTCCCGTGAGATGCTGGACATTATCTGCGGGAAGTTTTTTGTTGCCTATGCTCCCTTTGATGCAGAGAGGTTCCAGTCCCTCCCGCCTGACCTTGCGGAGAAATACCGTGAGAAATTCAAATTCCCCGAACGCTTTATGAGAGTCAACAATGAGATCGTAGCTGTGCCTTTTAAGCCCGCCAGGGCGGACAAAGAACGCTGATCTCAATGAGAACGGGGTTCCCCCGAACGCTCTGTATTATCTTAACGAGCAGACTGTTTTTACTCCTACCGGGCAAAAACAGTAAAACGCTCGTTAGGGGAACCCCCTAATACCCCGTGCAAGAAGCACAACACATTTCAAAAGAAAGGATGAAAACCATTTATGAAAAGAACGATCAAGAAGCAGTTTTGGTTTTCCCGTGACGAAGCGCAGGACTTGCAGAAGAAAGCAAAGAAAACCTGCCTGTCTGAAGCGGCACTCGTCCGTCTGCTGCTCCGTGGATATGAGCCGAAGGAGAAGCCTGATGACCGTTTCTATGATGCGATGCGGGAGTTCTCCGCCATCGGCAATAACATCCATCAGATCTCCGTTAAGGCAAATGCCCTCGGCTTTATCGACACGCAGAAGCTGAACAGTGAGCTGGATCGCCTGCACAAGTTTCAGGCAGATATGGAGCGTCAGTTTCTTCGTCCCGGTGAGAGCAACCTGAAATGGCAGTAAGTAAGCTGTGGCCGGTCACGGTTCGCCTTGCGACCGTTCTCGACTACGCTTCCAATCCTGAGAAAATCACAAAGTCAAAGTCGAAGTACAGCGATGCCGATTATCAAGCACTCCGTGATGTTGTCGCCTATGCAAAGGACGGAGAGAAAACAGAACGGGAGTTGTTCTGTGAGGGCATCCACTGTAACCCGCAAACTGCCCGTGAGCAGTTCATCACGGTGAAAGAGCAATTCGACAAGCCGGATGGCATCCAAGCCTATCACGGTTATCTCAGCTTTGAGGAAACCGACATCACACCGGAGCTTGCACAGCAGGTCGGTATGGCGTTCGCAGAAAGAATGTGGGGCGACCGGTTTCAAGTCCTTGTGACAACGCATCTGAATACGGATCATCTTCACTGCCACTTCGTTGTGAACTCCGTTTCGTTCAGGGACGGCAAGCGATTGCAGAACAAAGAGAAAGCGTGGTGGTACTTCCGCCATATTGCCGATGAGGTCTGCTTGGAACACGGACTGTCCGTGGTACAGAACCCGGAAGCCTATCAGTCGCCCCGCATCCTGACGCAAAAGGATAAAGCCGGGATGCCTACACGCTACAACCTCGCCCGTGCCGCCTTAGATGAAGCCATCGCAATGAGCCACAATATTCGACAGCTTGAATATCATCTGTCTGAGATGGGATACACCCTCGGCTCCAATCCCAAGCGGAAGTATTGGACGATCAAGGGCAAGGGCGATGAACGCCCCATTCGATTGCACAGGCTCGGTGAGGAATACACCAAGGAGCGCATTACGCAGCGGCTCATTGAAAACCGTGATAACATCGACTTCGAGCCGTTCCAGCCGAAAACCTACCGACCGAAGCAATACCGGCTCAGAACACGGAGCGACAGAATTGGAAAAGTCGGCGGTCTGTATGGGCTGTACCTTTACTACTGTTACCGGCTCGGCTATTTGCCGAAGTACAAGGTAGGACAACAGAATCACGCACGAGTCCACTATCTTTTCAAAGAAGATCTGATGAAGATAGATGAACTCACCAAACAAGTTACGCTACTCGGCAAGCACCACATCGGTACAGACGAGCAGCTTTTTTCATATCAACACTCGGTCGAGGAGCAGATCAAGACCTTAACTGCCGACAGAACGCACCTCCGAAATGAAATACGAAAAGTGAACATCACAGATGCAGAGCTGTCGCAGGCAAAGGCAAGTATCTCGCTTCTTACCGAGAAGCTGAAAGAATTCCGCAAGGAGGTCAAACTCTGTCAGGACATCGCCGTCCGTTCCAAGGTCATCGAGGAAAAGGTAGATGCAGTCCGGACAGAGGAAGAAAAATCAAAACGAAAGGAGAACCGCAACTATGAACAACGGCGGTGATGCGGCTGAGCAGGTCGTCAGGCTCTCGCTTGAAGGCTTTGAAGTTGCCGCAAAACTTACAGGCTCGGCGGCAAAGAATGTCGCCCTGCTTCTCGTGTCCGTGCTGAAGCAGGAACAGCAGACCAAAGGCAAAGCACGGCTCACCAATATGATCAAGTCCGGCAAGGAACTGAAGGTCTTTTCTATCCCAAACAAGGACTTGGCACAGTTCACCAAACAGGCGAAGCGCTATGGCGTTCTCTACTGTGTCCTGAGAGATAAGAGTGCCAAGGGAGATGATGTACCCGTGGATATTATCGCCCGTGCAGAGGACGCTTCCAAAATTCAGCGCATTGTGGAACGCTTCGAGATCGGCAAGGTCGATAAGGCAGGCGTTATCACGCAGGCGGAGCAGGACAAGGCTGACCGTGAAGCGGTGGCACGGGAAGTGCCGACCAAAACCAAGGGCGAGATCATCGTGGAGGAAGCAATGGGAAAGCCTTTGCAGAAAGAAGGTCAGTCCCACGAAAACCCTACGGTCGCAAAGACGGAAAAAAGCCCTCCGTCCGAGCGAAGCTCCGAGATCAGCGGTACGGCTATTGACCGGGGTACAGCAAAGCAGGCAGACAAGAAGCCTTCCGTGAGAGAAAAGCTGGAGCGCTACAAGGTTGCTGCAAAAGCTGACAAGGAAGCAGACCGTGCCGATCCTGCGCTTTCCAAGGAGAAAAGCAAGACTCCCGAACCGAACCGTCAAACGGTTCACACCCAGCCGAAAAAGCATAAGAAATCGAAAGAGAGGTAATCAGCTATGACTAACAATTTCACTCCCAAGAAGTCCGGGACTGCGGCTCGTCCGCAGCTCTCCCCGGAGGAATACGCCGCCAAGAAAAAGGCGGAGAAGGATGCCGTGTATCAGATGATCGACGATACCGCTACTGAGATCGTCAGCGACCCCGACAAGTTCAGGGCATATCTTAATACGCAGGCACGAATGGATCGCTACTCTGCCGCCAACGCTCTGCTCATTTATAAGCAGCAGCCGCAGGCGACGCAGCTCAAGGATTTTCGTGATTGGCAGGAGGACGGCGTGAAGGTCAACAAGGGTGCTAAGAGCCTGTCCATTCTTGAACCTGTTGAATACACCAAGAATGACGGCTCTACCGGCATTGCCTACAATGTCAAGAAGGTATTCGATGTGGCACAGACCAGCGGCAAGAAGCCTGCTGCACCTACCCTTGACCGTGATCCCCGAAAGCTCGTTGCTATTATGCTCGACACGGCTCCCATTGATGTGAGCACTGTGGAGGAGCTGCCTTCTCCCAATATGGGAGCGTTCTATAAGAACGAGGATCAGACCCTCTATATCAAGCGGGACATTGGGGACAGCGTTGCACTCTGCCAGTGCGTGGCACAGGAGCTTGGTCACGCTCAGCTTGCAATGAACTGCGAAGCATACAGCCGCAGGGATATGGGCTTCTCTGCTGTCTGCGTCGGTTATATGCTCTGCCGTAAGTTTGGCGTGGATGTGAAGAACTTCGCCATTGACCGTATCCCGGAGGAGCTGGCGGGCAAGTCCCCAAAGGAAATTCGTGCGGAGCTTTCCAAGACCCGTTCTGCGATGAGCGAGATCGGCTCTCGTGTGTCGGAGGAAATCTACCGTCGCCGAGCAGACCGAAGCAAAGATCAGGAAAGATGAGGTGTGAGCGATGAAAGAGGAACGCTATCACATCGCCTTGGACGATTATGAACACGGCGTAGTGATTCGAGCTTTGAACGATACCAAAACCGAACTGATGAATGAGGGTAAATCCACCGATGCCGTGGACGATCTTATCATCAAGGTCGGGTATGCCCCAAAGAAAAAGTTCAAGGTAGTGGAAAGAAAGGACTGCTCCTGTCGTGAATCGAGATAACGACAGACAGACCTCCATCATTCTCGCCGTACTCGGCATCCTGCCGATTGTGTGGCTCGGACTTCTCATTGCACCATCCGTTAAGGGTGGCTTGCCGGAGATACTGCCGAGCTTGATGAATGTGATGAGCGACCCGTTTCATATAGTGCTTTGCGAGGACAGTGTAAAAACTGTCCTCGTTTTGCTTCTCTGCTATGGAATGGGCATCGGTATCTACTTCTCTACACGCAGGAACTACCGACGCCGGGAGGAACACGGTAGCGCAAAATGGGGCAATGCCAAAGCCGTGGACAAGAAATACCGGCAGAACCCACCGTCCGAAAACAAGCTGATGACACAGGCAGTCCGTATCGGACTCAACGGCAAGAAACACCGCCGCAATCTGAACACCCTTGTCTGCGGCGGTTCCGGTGCCGGTAAGACCCGCTTTTACTGTAAGCCAAATCTGATGCAGGCAAATACCAGCTTCGTGATTCTTGACCCGAAGGGCGAGATCGTCCGGGATGTGGGAAATCTGCTGGAGAAAAATGGCTATGAGATCAGAGTTCTCGACCTGATTTCAATGGAAAAGAGCCACTGCTACAACCCGTTTGTCTATCTCCATTCGGACAACGATGTGCAACGGCTTGTGACAAATCTGTTCAAGAGCACAACGCCAAAGGGGTCACAAAGTAACGACCCGTTTTGGGATACCTCGGCTTCAATGCTGCTGTCTGCTCTCGTCTATTATCTTCATTACGAAGCACCGGAGGATGAGCAGAACTTTGCAATGGTAATGGAGATGCTGCAAGCGGCTGCCATCGACAATGAGGAAGATCCACGACCTTCACCGCTGGACTGTCTGTTTGCTGATTTGGAGTTGGACAGACCCGACCACATTGCTCTGAAATACTATCGGTCTTACCACACCGGTTCGGCAAAGACTCTGAAATCCATTCAGATCACCCTTGCTGCAAGGCTTGAAAAGTTCAACTTGGAGAGCTTGGCGGCACTGACCTGTACCGATGAGCTTGACCTTGCTTCTATGGGCGAAAAGAAAGTGGCACTGTTCGCTATTATCCCGGACAACGATTCGAGCTTCAATTTCTTGGTCAGCATCCTTTATACCCAGCTATTTCAGCAGCTTTTCTTTTCCGCTGACCATATTCACGGCGGCGCATTGCCAATTCCCGTTCACTTCCTGATGGACGAGTTCGCCAATGTCAGCCTGCCGGACGACTTCGATAAGATTCTTTCCGTTATGCGTTCCCGTGGCGTGTTTGTGTCCATCATTCTTCAGAACTTGGCACAGCTCAAGGCACTGTTTGAAAAGCAGTGGGAATCCATCGTCGGAAACTGCGATGAGTTCCTCTACTTGGGCGGCAACGAGCAGTCCACCCATAAGTATGTGAGCGAATTGCTGGGCAAGGAAACCATCGACACGAACACTTACGGAAAGAGTTCCGGGCGAAGCGGAAACTATTCCACCAACTATCAGATCAGCGGTCGAGAGCTTCTAACCCCGGATGAGGTTCGTATGCTTGATAACCGCTACGCCATTCTGTTCATCCGAGGGGAACTCCCCGTGATGGACTTAAAATACGACATTCTCAAGCACCCCGCCGTTGACCTGACTGCCGACGGAAAAGGCGGCGTCTATCAGCACGGCAAGGTCACAAGTAATGTTGCGACCATTGAGGTGCAGTACCTCGACCCCGATACTCTGCCGGATACAGAGGTATCGGAAACCACCTATGAGCTGCTGTCCGATGAGGATTTCAACTCGGAAACCAACAACAATACAACAACAAAATTACGGAGGTAAATAATATGAACATTTTTAAGAAGAACACCGAGAAGCATACCGAAAAGCTGCCTATGACCGGCAAGGTTAAGAAGGGCTTCCGCATTTACTGCACCGCCGTTATGGGTGCAGCACTCGCCCTCGGCACTTCGGTTACGGCGTTTGCCGCCAACGACCCCATTACCGTTATCAACAATCTGTCTACCTTTATCTTCGGGCTGATCCGTGCCATCGGGCTTATCCTGTTGGGCTTCGGTGTTGTGCAGGTCGGTCTGTCCCTGAAATCCCACGACCCCTCTCAGAGAGCGAACGGTTTCCTGACCCTTGCAGGCGGCGTCATCATCACCTTTGCAAAGGAAATCCTCGACCTGATTGTCGGCTAAGAAATTTCACACCGAGGGGTGTTCCCGAAAAAGCGGGAGCACCCCTTAACTCTATGAAAAGGAGGTGCTTTTCGTGAGCGACAACTGGGTCGTACAAAACCTTGAAAACGCATTGGAAACTTGGAACGAGAAGCTGGCTGAGATTTGGCAGCTTATCACGACAACGCCGCAGGACTTCAAAGGCGGTGGGATATGGGGCGTGATCGTCAACATCAACGGCGCAGTGCAGTCTATCGGACTTGCACTCCTTGTGCTGTTCTTTGTTGCCGGTATGGTCAAAACCTGCGGCTCGTTCACAGAAGTCAAGAAACCGGAACACGCTCTGAAGCTGTTCGTTCGCTTTGCCATCGCCAAGGGTGCCATCACCTACGGTATGGAGCTGATGCTTGCCCTGTTTAATATCATCCAAGGCACGATCTCGACGATAATGGGTTCGGCGGGTTTCTCAACGCCACAGCAAACAGTCTTGCCGCCTGAATTGATTACCAGCGTTGAGGAATGCGGATTCTTTGAAAGCATACCGCTATGGGCTGTCACGCTCATCGGAGGGCTGTTCATCACCGTAATGTCATTCATCCTGATAATGACCGTGTACGGGAGATTTTTTAAGCTCTATATGTATACGGCACTTGCGCCCATTCCGCTTTCCACCTTCGCCGGTGAACCGAGTCAGAATGTGGGCAAGTCCTTCATCAAAAGCTACTGCGCCGTTTGCTTGGAGGGGGCAGTGATCGTATTGTCCTGCATCATCTTCTCCCTATTTGCATCCAGCCCACCTGTAGTGGACCCGAATGCAGCGGCAGTTACGCAGGTGTGGAGCTATGTTGGCGAACTGCTCTTTAATATGCTCGTCCTCGTGGGCAGTGTGAAAATGAGTGACCGCATCATCCGAGAGATGATGGGACTGTAAGGAGCGCACTATGAAAAACAACACCAAAATCTATAACCGCTTCAAGGGGTTTACCCTTGAGGACTGCGATTGTCGATATTGTCTGTACTATGGCGGCAGACGCAAAGGCAAGGTGAACTGCCTTGCGGATGAATGCGTCTGTGCCGAGGAAATCCGTCAGGCAAAGGAAAGCTATCGCAGAGAAAGGAGCTTCAATGGAAGTTAAGATCAACCGAGAAATCCGCAACTATACGGAGGCAATGTTCTTTGGACTGTCTATGCGACAGTTCATTTTTTCTGCCTGCGCCTGCGTGGTGGCAGTGGGACTCTATTTCCTGCTCAAACCTTATGTCGGCACGGAAACCGTATCGTGGATGTGTATTTTGGGAGCCGCCCCCTTTGCGGCTCTCGGCTTCATTAAGTACAACGGAATGACGGCTGAAAAGTTCGTATGGGCTTGGTTCAAATCCGAGTTCCTGATGCCGAAGAAGCTGACCTTCCGTTCCACCAACACCTACTACGAAATGATGAAGCCTGAAATGGAACACAAGCAGAAGGAGGTATTGAAAGCCAATGATTAAAACACTTCGCAACCTGCTCAAGCAGGACAAAGAACGATTTGTTGTGCCGAGAGGGGTTCAGGATGTGATCCCCATCAAGGCAATTTTCGACGACGGTATTTTTCAGGTGGGCAGAGATAAGTTCTCCAAGACCTACAAGTTCAGTGACATCAACTATGCCGTCGCCAGCCGTGAGGACAAGGAAGCAATGTTCCTTGAGTATTCGGAACTGCTCAACAGCTTTGACAGCGGCGCAACCACCAAAATCACCATCAACAACCGTCGCCTGAACCGTGCGGATTTTGAGAAAACCATTCTTCTCCCTCTGAAGGGCGATGCTCTTGACGAGTACCGTGAGGAATATAACCGGATGCTTCTTGAAAAAGCAACCGGCGCAAACTCGATTATTCAGGAGAAATATATCACCATTTCGGTGTGCAAGAAGAATGTGGAGGAAGCGAGAAACTACTTTGCCCGTGTGGGTGCCGACCTGATTGCCCACTTCGGGCGACTCGGCAGTAAGTGCGTAGAGTTGGAGCCGGATGAACGGCTCCGCATTTTCCACGACTTTTACCGAGCCGGTGAAGAAACGGAGTTCCGCTTCGACATCAAGGAAACCCGCAGAAAGGGACACGACTTCAAGGACTTCATCTGCCCGGACTCGATGGAGTTCACGGGCGACTATTTCAAGATTGGAGAGCGTTACGGCAGAGTGCTGTTCCTGCGGGAGTATGCTTCCTATATCAAGGACAGTATGGTAGCGGAAATGACCGACCTCAACCGCAATCTGATGATGTCCATTGATGTTATCCCCGTACCCACGGATGAAGCCGTGCGTGAAGCCGAAAGCCGTCTGCTCGGCGTGGAAACCAATGCGACCAACTGGCAGCGTCGGCAGAACGCCAACAACAACTTTTCTGCACAGCTTCCCTACGACATTGAACAGCAACGCAAGGAGATGAAGGAGTTCCTCGATGATCTGACGACCCGTGACCAGCGAATGATGTTTGCTGTTCTGACGATGGTTCACACGGCGGACACCAAGGAGCAGCTTGACAATGACACAGAAGCTCTGCTTACCACAGCAAGAAAGCACCTTTGCCAGTTCGGTGTTCTCAAGTTCCAGCAGCTTGACGGACTGAATACGGCGATGCCCTTCGGTGTCCGCAAGATTGATTCGTTCCGTACTCTGACCACAGAGAGCCTTGCGGTCTTTATCCCGTTCCGAGTGCAGGATATTTGCCATACCAACGGCGTTTATTACGGTCAGAATGTTATTTCCAAGAATATGATCATCGCAGACCGCCGACAGCTTTTGAACGGCAACGAGTTCATTCTCGGTGTTTCGGGTGGTGGTAAATCTTTTACTGCAAAGAATGAAATCATCAATCAAATGCTATCGGGAGATTCGGATATTTTGCTAATAGATCCAGAGCGAGAGTACACTCCTCTTGTTAGGGCACTGGGTGGCGAGATCATCAACATCTCTGCCACTTCTCCCACCCACATCAATGCGATGGATATGAACCGGGAGTACGGCGACGGCGCAAACCCCGTCATTCTGAAATCCGAGTTCATTATGTCCCTGTGCGAACAGCTTATCGGTGGTAACAACCTCGGTGCAGTGCAGAAGTCCATCATCGACCGCTGCACGGCAAGCGTCTACCGTACCTATCAGCAGAACAACTACACCGGCGAGGTGCCGACCTTGCAGGACTTTAGAGCAGAGCTTTTGAAGCAGTCCGAACCTGAAGCGCAGGAGATCGCCCTTGCCATTGAGCTGTTTACCAACGGTTCTCTGAATACCTTTGCAAAGAAAACCAATGTGAACACGGACAATCGCCTAATTTGCTATGACATTCTTGACCTCGGCAAGCAGCTTATGCCCATCGGTATGCTGGTCGTCCTCGACTCTATCCTGAACCGTATTACGCAGAACCGAGCCAAGGGCAAAAACACCTTCATCTTCATTGATGAGATCTACCTTCTGTTCCAGCACGAGTACAGCGCAAACTTCCTGTTCACCCTTTGGAAGCGTGTGCGAAAGTACGGTGCTTATGCGACCGGCATCACGCAGAATGTGGACGACCTGCTTCAGTCCCACACGGCAAGAACGATGCTGGCAAACTCCGAGTTCATCGTGATGCTCAATCAGGCATCCACAGACAGATTGGAACTTGCGAAGCTGCTGAACATCTCGGACACCCAGCTTTCCTATATCACCAATGTGGATGCCGGTCACGGACTGATCAAAGTCGGCTCCAGCCTTGTACCGTTTGCCAATAAATTCCCCAAGAACACGAAGCTCTATAAGCTGATGACCACCAAACCGGGCGAGGGTGCTTAAATTCTTCAAAAAAGGTATTGACTCTGACGCTGCGTAATGGTTTATGCTATAATTACCACGAAGGAGGATGATACCAATGATGACCGTCAATGAGGTGAGCAAGCTCACGGGGGTTAGCATTCGTGCCTTGCAGTACTATGACAAAATCGGTTTACTGCATCCGGCGGAATATACCGAAGCAGGCTATCGGCTGTATGACGATACAGCTCTGGAGCGCTTGCAGCAAATATTGCTGTTCCGTGAGCTTGAATTCTCTCTCAAAGAGATTCAGTCCATTCTTCAAAGTCCGGACTTTGATAGGGATCGGGCATTAGATCAGCAAATATGCTTGCTCACATTGAAAAAAGAGCATATCGAAAACCTTATCACCTTCGCTCGTGGACTAAAACAGGTTGGAGGAATGAATATGGACTTTTCTGCATTTGATACGGCAAAGATGGATGAATACGCTACGAAAGCAAAAGAAAAGTGGCAACACACCAATGCCTATCAGGAATATACGCAAAAGAACAAGGGGCGCTCTAAGGATGCAGAAGAAGCGCTTGCAAGAGGAGTGATGCTGATCTTCTCTGATTTTGGCAAATGCAAGGATGGCGATCCTGCATTGCCGGAAGCGCAAGCCTTGGTGAAGCGCTTACAGGCATATATCTCAGAGAATTATTATCAATGCACCCCTGAAATACTGCAAACTCTTGGTGCAATGTATGGAGCTGGAGGTGAATTTACCGAGAATATTGATAAAGCAGGTGGGGAAGGAACTGCAAAATTTGTCGAGCGTGCAATCTCTATCTACTGCAAATAAACAAGACAAACCTTATAGGCACTCGCTGACTTCAGCGGGTGCCTACTCGCTTTATGAAAGGAAACGCAATGAAAAAGAAAATCTATGTAATTCTTATTGCAGTGCTTGTAGCCGTCCTCGGCACGAGCACCTTTTTTATTATCGATCACTACAAGGAGTCGAATAAGCAAGCTGCGCTTTATGGCGAGCTGGCTGAACTTGTAGACGCTGCGGCACAGACGGATGCTGCAACGGAACCGGCGGAGCAGATTCCATACTCCGAGGAAAAGATGCTTCTGCCGGAGCTTGCAGAGCTTTATCAGCAGAACGGCGATTTGGTGGGCTGGATCAGCATTGCAGATACCAACATCAATTATCCCGTGATGCAGTCGGTGAATGAGCCGAATTTCTATCTAAAGCACGGCTTTGATAAGGAATACTCCGACTATGGCTGTCCCTATGTGCAGGAGGATTGCGATGTGCAGGAGCCGTCCGACAATCTTGTCATCTATGGACACCATATGTCCAACGGTTCGATGTTTGCCCACCTTGAAAAATTCAAGAGCAAAGACTTTTGGAGTGAGCATCGGATGATCACCTTCAACACACTGACGGATAAGCAGGAGTATGAGATCGTTGCTGTATTCCGCACGGTGGTCTACACCGACAGTCCCGAAGCATTCAAGTTTTATCGCTTTATAGACGCAGAGAGTGCCAATGAGTTTGACGACTTCATTGCCAAGTGCAAGGAACTGTCTTTCTATGATACCGGCGTGGCCGCCGAATACGGTGATAAGCTCATTACGCTGTCTACCTGTGAGTACAGCCGCAACAACAGCCGTCTTGTGGTCGTGGCGAAGCGCATAACGGAGGACGGTGGTGCGGATGCTGCCAAGACTCACGCCGAAGCAACGGCAGAGGGCGAACGCCCTAATTAAGCGCCTTTGTGCCAATTATGACAACGGCAACTGCCTTGCGCTGGATGACGGAGAAACCTGCGCCTGTGTGCAGAGCATCTCATACTCACTTCTCTGCAAGTATTTCCGCAAAGCTGTTTTGCCGGCAGAGCCTTTGCTGGAAGCGGACATTCTTGGCACACGCTTTGAAAAGTGCGTGTCCTGCGGTACGCCGATTATCAAGAAGGGCAACCGAAAGAAATATTGCGAGAAGTGCGCTCAAAGAGCTTACAAAGCTCAGCAGGCAGAGTACGCAAGAAGAAAACGGGCAGAGTCGAAAAATAGGCGCTGAAAAAGCCAGCAATATCAAGACTTTTCAGCTCCCGCACTTTGAGGGGTAAGGTGTTTATACCTTTACCCCTCGTTTTTAATTTAGGGGCGTTTGGGTACGCCCCGGAAAGGAGGGTTCAATGGCTGATATTAAAACGAGAGATGTCGTAAAAGGCACAATCAAGAAGATCAACAAAGCGGCAATCGCCGCAGACCGTATGCGCTCCGCCTATGTGCAGACGAAGGAAAAGGCAGAACACACAACGCACCCGGATGAGCATAATGCCGAGGAGTACGCCTCCGACCGAGTGGAAGGCGGCGTTGACCGTATCACGCACGAAGCGGCGCACCAGTTTGATAAGCAGGGGCGCAAGGGACTGGAAGAAACGAAACGGAATGTGTCCAAAGCAAAGGACGGTGTTCAAAAGTTTCGTGAAAAGCGTGCCACTGAGTCGATGAAAAGGCAGACTGTCCGCACCTCCGGGAATAAGACCATCAAGGCGGTCGAGCAAACGGAAAAGACGATCAAACAGTCTGCCAGTTCTGCCGGTAAGAAAACCATCAAGACTGCCGGGAAAGGTACAGCCAAAGCCGCACAGAGGTCGGTCAAGACCACGAAAACGGCAATCAAGACTACACAGCAGGCGGCAAAGGCGGCGCAGAAAACCGCACAGGCTACGGTGAAAGCATCGCAAAAAGCGGCACAAGCCGCCAAAGCCGCAGCCAAGGCAACAGTTGCTGGTGTGAAAGCTGCCGTTAAAGCAACGATTGCCGCAGTCAAAGCAATCATAGCGGCGACAAAAGCATTGGTCGCTGCTATCGCCGCAGGCGGCTGGGTTGCCGTTGCGGTCATTGTCGTGATTTGCCTGATTGCTCTGATCTGCGGCTCGGTTTTCGGGATATTCTTTTCCGGCGAGGATTCCGGCACGGGAATGTCGATGCAGACTGCCGTGCAGGAAATCAACGCTGATTACGATGCCAAGATGGAAGCGGAGAAAAACTCGGTAGCCTATGATAATATGGAGATTAGCGGCGGTCGAGCCGTGTGGAAGGATGTGCTTGCGGTCTATGCAGTCAAGACGAATACAGACACGGACAATCCGCAGGAGGTTGCCACGATGGACGAGAGCAAGAAGCAGATTCTCTCGGACATTTTTTGGGAGATGAACTCCATATCCTCCCGCAGTGAAAGTCACTCGGAAACGGAAATAACCGAAACGGACGACGGAAACGGCAACATCGTTCAGACGGAAACGACAGTCACAAAAACAACTCTTTATATTACCGTTTCTCATTTGACGGTGGATGAGATGGCTGACCTATACGGCTTTGACGCAGAACAGCGGGAATACCTTGCCGAACTGCTCAAGGATGAGAACAATTCCCTTTGGGCGGCAGTCCTTTACGGCATCCGTTATAGCGAGGATCAGATCGTCACCGTCGCTCTTTCTCAGGTGGGCAATGTAGGCGGCGAGCCGTATTGGTCTTGGTATGGCTTCGGAAGCCGTGTGGAATGGTGTGCTTGTTTTGTAAGCTGGTGCGCCGATCAGTGCGGCTATATCGACACCGGGGTTGTGCCGAAATATGCGGGCTGCGTGAACGGCGTCCAGTGGTTCAAAGAACGAGGACAGTGGATCGACGGTTCTGCCGAGCCTGTCCCCGGAATGATTGTTTTCTTTGATTGGGATAACAAGGGGTCGTCGGGTCCGCAGGACGGACAATCCGACCACACCGGTATTGTTCAAAAAGTCGAAAACGGTATCGTTTATACCGTTGAGGGAAACTCCGGTGATAGCTGTCGGGTAAACCAGTACAGCGTAGGTCACTACGAAATCCTCGGATACGGGGTACCGCAATATTAAAATAGGTGGCTATGGGCTTTATTGTCCCATAGCCACCTATTTTTCTTTTTTGTTTAGAATTTGATCCGGGATAATTGAGGTGTTCAGCAAATCACCCGGCTCAATCTTCAGCGCGTCAGCGATATTAAATAGAACCTCTACGGAAAAGGGTCTGACGATATTCGGTGCTTCGATTGCGCTAAGATGCGAACGACTCATCATTGCCTCTGCCGCAAGCTGCTCCTGCGACATTCCTCGCATTTTACGAAGAACTGAAATTGTGATTCCCAGTTGAATAAATCTATCTCTATTTTTGAAGTCAATTTCTTTGCCCATTTGCTCCACCTCGAATCCATAATAATTATATGTTATTCTCCACTTGCTTTCTGTTCTCGATGTGAAGCTATTGACTTATATATAGAGCAAAAATATAATAATTAGTGCAGATGAACAATAATATACTCATTTGCTCTACTGTTTTTCTTGGTGGTGTTTGTATGACCTGTTGTTTTATCGGGCATAGGAAAATTAAGCATAAGAAGGAGCTTGCAAGTCGATTGCGGGACAGTATTTGCTATCTGCTTGAGCAGGGCGCAGCAATCTTTTTGTTTGGAGATCATTCCGAGTTTAATACCCTCTGCTACAAGGTGGTTTCAGAACTAAGAGAAGTTTACCCCCAAATTCGCAGAATACACTATCGGACGGATTATCCTGATGCAGACGCTTATACGATGCAGTTCCTATTAGATGGATACGAGGACAGTATTTGCCCTGACGGAGTTGCTGCTGCCGGGAAAGCTGCTTATGTGGAACGCAATCAAGCTATGATTCGGGCAAGTGACTTTTGCGTCTTTTACTATAATAACGAATACCTTCCGGCGAGTCGAAAAGAGTCGAAAAAAGCAATAACAAGCTATCAGCCCAAAAGCGGCACCGGGCTTGCCTTTGACTATGCAAAAGCGCACGGAAAAACAATCATTAACCTATACGAAGAAGATGAACACTGCAATTAAGCATCGAATCTGTTGAGATTTGACTTTTTTGTAACATTTATATCCGAAATCCCGTGCTTTACAATAAACACCTTTTGAGTTATTTGCATCATTGGAGCAGCCGGTGACGGCTGCTTTTCCTTTACGCTGATGAAGGGTGATAAGGTTGTCAAGGCAAGTTAGTAGCTCGCCAATTTTTCTCTGCTCATCTATATCTGGTATAGGTATAGGCATTTGAAAAAACACATTGTCTCTAATCGAGAACCTGTCAGACCTTGCGCCGGAATCACCATTGAAATTCATAAAAGAATGCCAATAGCCGCACTTGAAAAAGTACTCCAAATAAGTCGTGTCAATATCGTGCGGGCGAAAGACGGTATATAACGGTGACATTACGCCCGTTCTTCCAAGTTTATTGCGGTTTATCGGTCCAACTGGTGCGGAAGTAGAGATACGAGGGTTATAAACAAAGTCCTCGTTTTTTACAATGTAGTACCCATCCAAGCTGCCCAGCTTTGCTATATCGTGATCAAAGAAATCTCTTTGACTTATAATTCCGAACTCAGCAGAGTTTGTAAATGTTTCTACATATTGTAGTCCGGCATTTTTCTCCGTGACTTTATCTGTAATTTCGGATAGCTTACGCTGTTCCCAAGCGTCTGAGAATCCTTTGAAACGAATTGCGGGAGCATCTGATTTTTTCGTCATTCTGCACTACCTCCCAGCAATTTCTTCAACTCATTAAGTCCCAGCATATCATACTCGTTACCCTCAAGGTCATCGATCATTCCCGAAAGCGTTGCTTCGGTTTCACTGATCTGCTGTTCGACTTCGAAGAAAGTGGTAGCATACTTGTTTTGAAGGGCTTGAATTTGGCTCACCAAGCTGTCGATTACGGTATCAGGCAGTTTGTGAATGCTCTCAATGAGAGGAGCAATCCACTTCTTTTCAAGCAAATCCAAAGCCTGCTCATCGCTCAGACTTTCAATCGTATCCTTTGTTTTTGCCTGCAACGCAGCACTCTTTGCCTTGATCTCCGCCTTGATTTCTTTCTCGCTCTTGACCAAAGACTCTACCTTTTCTAAGAGTGTACGAAGCGCAACGCTTTCAGGAGAACGGTCTTTCTTCAGTTCCTTAATCTTTTTGGATACTTCTTTCGGAACGAAAGCATCGCCTTCCTCGGTGAGAACATCGTTGCAGCTCTCTTTATCCTCCTCTGTCATTTCATCAAGGATAGACTCATACTCAGAAGGGATTTCCGCCAAACGGCTTTCCAAACCGTGAAGCTCGTCCGTTTCTGTGGAGAGCAAAGTCACCTGTACCAAGTCGAACGGGATAATATGACCTACCCAGCCCTCTTGAACTTCCTGGTCTTTACCGTCCTTTTTCTTGATGACAAGGTTCGGATCGACCTTCTTTGTTGCAGCAAAGCCTTCGGTTTGCAACATTTCGAGGTCGATGGAAATACCTGTCCAATCGTCGTCAAGAAGCTGGAACGCCGCATATTTGTCGATAAGTGGAATTTCTTTCAATCGATCGAAAATATCAGCACTCAGAACGGTTTCAGCCTTAGAGATTTCGATGCTTCCCATCCGGTCGATAAGTTCTTCTTTCAGGAATGCCGGGAAAGTGGAAAAGGCGGCGTTAAAAGCATTCTCAAATCCGACCACATCAGGGTGGCTCTTGATGGCACTCTTAATATCAGGGGTAGACACATTCACATAAGGAATGCCACTCTCGGTAAACAACGCCTTTTTCAGCGCAGGGAACGCCGTCCAGAATTCGCTCATCTCGTCAATTTCTGCTGTCGGGATACCGCCAAACATAGACGCATAGACATCCCAATGCTCGGCAGCTTCAGAGGAATCAACATAGCGAGGAATGTTCAAGTTATAATCATTGCTGCGAATTTCTTCACGACTGACGACTCGTGAAAACTTCGGAATGCTTTCACGCTTAATAAAGGTATCTGCTATGCGTTTAATGTCAGACGCACGGAGCTTGTTATTTTTACCCTCTTTGATAAAGCCCTTGGATGCATCGATGATAAGGACATCGGTATTCTCACGCTTTTGGCGCAGCACCATAATGATGGTGGGTATTCCTGTCCCGAAGAAGATATTTGCAGGCAGTCCGATAATGGCGTCGATATGGTTATTCTCGATCAGATTCTTTCTGATTTCACCTTCCTCACCGCCACGGAATAGTACGCCGTGGGGAAGAACGATTGTCATAATGCCGTCCGGCTTGATATGGAACAGATCGTGAAGCAGGAAAGCATAGTCGGCTTTTCCTTTGGGAGCAAGTCCAAAACGAGCATAACGAGGATCACCCTCTTTGTTGGACGGGTCCCAAGCCTGCGAATACGGCGGATTGGACACGACCGCATCCACATAGAGAGGATTATAGGTATTTACCGGATCATTTTCGTCAAAGTACGGCCAATCCTCCTCAAGAGTATCGCCGTTACGAGTGACGATATTATCCGGTTTGATGCCACGCATAACCAAATTCATCCGGGTCAGGTTGTAGGTGTTCTCCTTCAACTCCTGAGCGAAGTATTTGATGTTGTTGTCATCGGTCATATACTTGGCAACGCTCTGACCAATATTGATAAGCAACGATCCCGAACCGCTTGTCGGGTCGTAAATCTTGATTTCGCTTTTGCCCTTCAAGTGGCTTGCAACGATTTCAGACATCAGCAGAGATACCTCGTGCGGGGTGTAGAACTCACCTGCTTTCTTTCCAGCATTTGCTGCAAAGTTACTGATAAGATATTCGTAGATAAAGCCGAGAACATCGTAGTCCTGCTTGCCGTCCATAGGAATATCCTTTATCAGCGTCAGAAGCCCGCTGATTGCTTTTGTTTGTGAACCGGAGCTATCGCCAAGTTTGGAAAGACCCGTTTGCAAAGTGTCAAATACTTTATCAAACACCTTCTTGTGCGTGTTGGAAATCAGCCGGCTGAACGCAGAGAGTGCATCACGGACATTTGAAACATCAAAGTCCTTCCCCATAGAGAGCCAAGTAGAAAAGAGGTCTTTATAGGCAATAAAGTAGCCGATATTCTCTTGAACCCACTTAACCGTTTCGTCATCTTCTTCTGATACGGTTTTCAGAAGTTCGTCGTCATAGTCATTTTCCTTCAAGAATTTGATTTCTTTATCAGATAGATACTTGTAAAAGATAAAGCCAAGTATGTAATCCTTATATTCATTCGCTTCGATTTTGGAACGCATTTGGTTTGCGGAAGCCCATATTTTCTGAGCAAGCTGTTGCTTATTCATCCTGTGAACCCATCCTTTTTCATTTTCTAAGGGAGATATACTACCCCACTGTTATGATACAACAATTAGTGTCCCATAAAACGGACTCACTTCTCGTCGGGAACAAACTCCATAATGTCATCGGTCGTGCAATTCAAAGCTGAGCAGATTTTCCCCAACACTTCAGTGCTTACATTTTCATCACGACTGAGCTTATTGATTGCGTATTTAGTGAGTCCAGCAGCTTCCTGCAAATCTCTTTTCTTCATATCTCGATCAAGCAGAATGTGCCAAAGTTTTTTATAGCTTACAGCCATCGTATCATTCCTTTCTCTCAACCTGCGAGTAAGTGCTAAAACACAACTTATATTATAGCACATAATCCCGAAATATCAACCATAAATCCCGATATTTCAAACTTAGTTCCTGATTTTCATACCTACTCAAACTCTCCTGCAACCGAATAGCTTGGGAACAGCGTAAGTTTGGTGAAGTGTTTGATTGCACTGTCCCGAATAACACACTTTCCCGTGCCGAACTGAGTTATGATGAAGGAACTGTCCTGAATGTTCATTATGGTGATGTGCTAATAAAGTATGGCTCTGTGCTGGATGTTCAGAAGGACGATATTCCTCGCATCCCGCATAGGTGCAGAGAGGATTTCAATGGGGCTTTATTGCAGGATGGTGATATTATTATCGCTGATACCGCAGAAGATGAAACGACCGGAAAAGCCTGTGAAATAAGTAATTTGCAAGGTAGCGTCATAGTATCGGGGTTACATACAATGGTGTGCCGCCCTCGGAACAGAATGGCGTTGGGGTACCTCGGTTACTACCTCAATTCCAATGCTTACCACCACCAGCTTCTTCCTCTAATGCAGGGCATAAAAGTGCTCTCTTTAAGTCGAAGCAACATTCAAAAAACAAGTGTGAGTTACCCAACAGCAGTGAAGGAGCAGCAACACATTGCCTACTACTTCAGCCAGCTCGACAACCTTATCACCCTTCATCAACGACAGCCTTTTTTGCATTCAACCCCGGAAATTTCTCTGACTGTCCAACTGATCCATCCTTTTTATACATCCTCTTGGGAACAGCGTAAGCTGGGGGAACTTGTTGATGTTTGCAGTGGCAGAGATTATAAACATCTGTCGGAAGGCACTATACCCGTTTATGGAACGGGCGGATATATGCTTAGCGTGAACGACGCATTATCGTATGATAGGGATGCGATTGGCATTGGCAGAAAAGGGACAATCGATAGACCGTATATCCTTAAAGCCCCGTTTTGGACAGTAGATACGCTGTTTTATGCCATTCCAAGAGAAAAAGTTGACCTGAATTATGCTTTTGATATTTTTCAAAACATCGACTGGAAAAAGAAAGATGAGTCAACTGGTGTACCGAGTTTATCCAAAACAGCAATAAACGATATTGATGTGCTTGCGCCGAAACACGACGAGCAACAGATTATTGGGCAATTCTTTGCCGCCATCGACAACCTTATCACCCTTCATCAGCGTAAGTTTGAAAAGTTGACGAATGTGAAAAAGTCGATGCTCGAAAAGATGTTCCCGCAAAATGGCAGCAGTTACCCCGAAATTCGCTTTAAGGGATTTACTGACCCTTGGGAACAGCGTAAGTTCTCAGATATTACTTTTCCCGCTGGCGAAAAGAATAGGGACAACCTTCCATTAGAGAGCTATTCAATTACCAACGAACACGGGTTTGTACCACAAGATGAGAAGTTCGAGAATGGTGGGACGATGCGAGAAGCAGATAAAAGGATGTATTATATCGTTTCTCCGAACTCATTTGCTTATAACCCGGCAAGAATAAATGTTGGTTCAATCGGATACCAAAATATCGGGAAAAATGTGATAGTTAGCTCTCTATATGAGGTTTTCAAGACCTCCGAAGATGTTGACGATAGGCTCTTATGGCACTGGTTCAAATCACCTGATTTTCAAAAGTTGATTATGCAGTTGCAAGAGGGTGGCGTTCGTCTGTACTTCTATTACGACAAGCTCTGTATGGGAGAAGTATCTCTTCCTTCGCTTGAGGAACAGCGCAAAATCGGAAAGCTGTTTGATACCCTTGACAACCTTATCACCCTTCATCAGCGTGAGTTGGAAAAGCTCCAAAATATCAAGAAATCTATGCTTGAAAAGATGTTCGTGTGACATCAATATCGCAGGAAGGAGGAAATCGAATGACATTCCAAAAAGAAGCGGACTTTGAGGAAGCCCTGATTAAAGTCTTGGCGGATAAAGGCTGGGAAAAAGAAGTTATCAAGAACCCAACCGAGCAAGACCTCATCCGAAATTGGGCAAAGATCCTGTATGATAACAATCGTGGAATTGACCGCTTGAATAACTATCCTCTTACGGATGGCGAAATGCAGCAGATTATTGAGCAGATCACGGAACTTAGAACCCCGTTAAAACTCAATGGCTTTATCAACGGAAAAACTGTGTCCATCAAGCGTGATAACCCTGACGACAAGCTCCATTTTGGCACTGAAATCAGCTTGAAAATATATGATCGCAGAGAAATCGCCGCTGGACAGAGCCGGTATCAGATCGTACAGCAACCAGCCTTTCCGAGCAAGTCAAAAATGCTGAATGACCGTCGTGGCGATTTGATGCTGCTCATCAATGGTATGCCGGTTATACATATTGAGCTGAAGCGCAGCGGTGTCCCCGTCAGTCAAGCATATAATCAGATTGAGAAATACTCATATGAGGGCGTTTTTACCGGATTGTTCTCGCTCGTTCAGGTGTTTGTTGCAATGAACCCTGAAGAAACTCGTTATTTTGCGAATCCCGGACCTGACGGAAAGTTCAATACGGATTACTATTTCCATTGGGCTGACTTCAATAATGAGCCTATCAACGATTGGAAAGCTATCGCCTCCTCGCTGCTGTCCATCCCTATGGCGCACCAGCTCATTGGTTTTTATACTGTTGCCGACAATGCTGACGGTGTTCTGAAGGTAATGCGAAGCTACCAGTATTACGCAGCCAGCGCAATTTCCGATGTTGTGTCTAAAACGAAGTGGGATAGCGGTAAGCAGCGTGGCGGCTACATTTGGCACACTACCGGCTCAGGTAAGACGATGACGAGCTTTAAGTCTGCTCAGTTGATTGCAAACTCCAATGATGCTGATAAGGTTATTTTCCTTACCGACCGTATTGAGTTAGGAACGCAGTCGCTCAAGGAATATCGGGCATTTGCGGACGAGAACGAAACCGTGCAGGCAACAGAGAACACATATGTCCTTTTGACTAAGCTGAAAAGCAACGCAACGGCAGATACCCTAATTGTTACCTCTATTCAGAAGATGAGCAATATCCGAGATGAGGACGGAGGACTTAATGCAAGCGATATTGAAATAATCAACGGCAAACGGCTTGTTTTTATTGTTGACGAGGCTCATCGTTCAACTTTTGGAGATATGCTATCCATCATCAAGGAAACATTTCCCAATGCCATCTTCTTTGGCTTTACCGGCACACCGGTGTTTGAGGAGAATGCAAAGAAAAACAATGCCCAAACAGATGTTTTTGGCAATGAACTCCATAGATATAGCATCGCTGATGGTATCAGGGATAAGAATGTGCTTGGATTTGACCCTTATAAAGTCCTGACTTTCCGTGATAAGGATGTCCGCAAGGTGGTTGCTTTGGAAAAAGCAAAAGCAGCAACCGAAGAAGAAGCAATCAGCAATCCCCAAAAGGCAAAAATATTCTATGAGTATATGGACTCCTCCACCGTCAAGATGGCGGGCTTCTTGGGCGATGACGGAAAGTGGGTCAAGGGCATTGAAGATTATCTTCCAAAGACTCAGTACCTTTCCTCGGAGCATCAAAGCAAGGTTGTTGAGGATATTCAGGAAAATTGGCTTACCTTGAGCCACAACGGGAAATTCCACGCAATCTTTGCAACGAGCAGCATCCCCGAAGCAATAGACTACTATCGACTGCTGAAGGCTGCAATGCCGAAACTTAGGATCAGTTGCCTTTTTGACCCCAATATCAGCAATGAAGATGGTGACTACAAAGAATACAGAGGGCAGCCGATTGCTTTCTATAAAGAGCAAGGCTTAATCGAAATTCTTACTGACTATAATATGATGTTTGGTCAGGATTTTTCGATTGCTACACACGCTCGCTTCAAAAAAGACCTTTCTCTACGCCTTGCCCACAAAGAGCAATATAAGCGGGTCGAAAGAGAGCCTGAGAAGCAGCTCGACCTCCTGATTGTAGTGGATCAGATGCTTACCGGCTTTGACTCTAAGTGGGTCAACACGCTGTATATGGACAAGATACTGGAGTATGAGAACATCATTCAGGCATTTTCCAGAACCAACAGACTTTTCGGACCCGATAAGCCTTTTGGCATCATCAGATATTATCGCAAGCCGCATACGATGGAGCAGAATGTGAGCAAAGCTGTTAAGCTCTATTCCGGCGATAGACCGATAGGTCTGTTCGTTGAAAAACTGTCTTACAACCTCGGAAAGCTCAACGCTGTGTTTGATGATATTGCCTATTTGTTCAAGAATGCTGGTATCCCTGACTTTGAAAAGCTGCCTGCGGACGGAACCGTAAGAGCTAAGTTCGCTTCGCTGTTTAGAGATTTCAACGGATACCTTGAAGCTGCTAAAATCCAAGGATTTAGGTGGGACAAACACACCTACTCATTCAAGGACGAGGAAAGCGGTAATTCGATTGAAATTACAATGGAGTTCGATGAGAACGCATTTTTGATTTTGGCACAGCGTTATAAAGAGCTTTCCGCTGCTTCTCCCGATGATCCCGGATCACAAGACATAGATATACCATACGATCTTGTTGGATACCTGACTGAAATTGACACAGGGGTTATTGATGCCGATTATATGAACAGTCGTTTCGATAAGTACCTCAAATTGATTCGACAGGAAGGTTCTTCCGAGGAATCTATTGAGCAAGCAAAGGCAGAACTTCACAAGACTTTTGCTGCCCTAACGCAAGAGGAGCAGAAATACGCAAATATCTTTCTGCACGACATTGAGCGAGGCGATGTCATTGCCGAGGACGGAAAAACGCTTCGTGACTACATCACGGAGTATCAGTTTAGAGCAAAAGATGACCAAATTCACCGTTTTGCAACCATCTTCGGTCTTGATGAGGATAAACTCAGGAATATGATGGGGCTTAACCTGAATGAAGCGACTATCAATGAGTTTGGCAGGTTTGACGAGCTGAAAAAGAGCGTTGATAAGACAAAAGCAAAAGCGTTCTTTGAAGCATATGAACAAACCAAGTTGATTCCACCCAAGGTCAATATGAAAACGGATCAGCTTTTGCGGCAGTTTATTCTTACCGGTGGATTTGAGGTTGATATGCCGTAATGAGTGCCATCACCGCTAAAGCAAGCCGAAAAATGAAAAAATATGCGGTCTTAACAAGAGAGCCAAGGTGTTTCCTTGGCTCTTTTGATTTTTCTTGGGAACAGCGTAAGGTTGGCGATTTGCTCATAGAGCGTAACCAGCAAGCACCAATGAGCGACGAATATCCTCTTATGGCATTCATAGCAAATGAAGGTGTTGCCCCTAAAGGTGAGCGTTATGACCGAAGTGCCTTAGTTACGGACACGGTAAACAAGCTGTATAAGAAAACAGAGAAAGGCGATTTTATATATAGCTCTAACAACCTCGAAACCGGCTCAATAGGTCTGAATAAGTACGGAAAAGCCTGCATTTCACCGGTATATAGCATTTTTGAGCCTACTGGAATTGCTGACTCGGATTTTTTGGGAAGAAGATTAGTCAGAAAAGACTTTATAAATGCTATGGTCAAATGGCGTCAAGGTGTTATCTATGGACAATGGCGAATACACGAGTCTGATTTTCTGAAAATTGAAATACCTGTACCTTCAGTCGAGGAACAACGGAAGATCGGTGCTTATTTAGACCAACTCGACAACCTTATCACCCTTCATCAGCGTAAGTGCATTTCCTTTACTGGAAGGGCGGGTAGGCTTATCTCGACCGTAAACAAAAAGCGAATTACTTCTTCTTGGGAACAGCGTAAGTTATCTGAACTCACTTCTATGCACGCCCGAATTGGATGGCAAAACCTCAGAACTTCGGAGTTTTTAGATAGCGGCAACTATATGCTTATAACAGGAACCGATTTCAATGATGGAGCCATTAACTTCTCGACTTGTCACTATGTTGAACGAGAGCGTTATGAACAAGATAGAAACATTCAAATTCATAACGGCAGCATTCTCATCACAAAAGACGGAACACTCGGAAAAGTGGCGTATGTTCAGGGGTTGTCAATGCCTGCAACACTTAATGCAGGGGTATTCAATGTCCAAATTAAGGACGCAAATAATGTTGATGAGAAGTATCTTTTTCAATACCTAAAAGCACCTTTTCTAATGGACTATGTAGATAAGAAAGCAACCGGTGGTACAATCAAGCATCTCAACCAAAGTATCCTTGTTGACTTCCCAGTTATCTTGCCACAAAGGTCAGAGCAAACTTTGATAGGTGCCTTCTTTCAGCAACTCGACAACCTTATCACCCTTCATCAGCGTAAGCCATTTTTAATGAAATGGAGGACTTCTGATGCTAACAGAAACCAAACGAACAGACTTGTTCTGTGAATATTATGCAAAATGGATTACGGTGTATAAGAAGGGCGCAATCAGAAAGGTGACGATGGATAAGTACCTAATGACGCAGAAATGGCTCGTTAAGCTCGTCCCGAACCTGAGAGTATGTGATATGAACCGGATCGCTTATCAGCAGTTGTTGAACGACTATGCTGAGTTCCACGAGCGCCAAACTACGATGGATTTTCACCACCAGCTCAAGGGAGCTATTCTTGATGCTGTTGATGAGGGCTTGATTGAAAGAGATCCTACTCGCAAGGCAATCATAAAGGGGAAGCCACCGGTAGCGAAGAAAATTAAGTACCTCAATCAGTTTGAGCTACATACGCTGCTGATCTCGCTTGACCTGAAGGATAAGGTGAATTGGGACTACTTTATCCTATTGGTAGCAAAGACAGGGATGCGCTTTTCTGAAGCACTGGCTCTTACCCCGAAGGACTTCGACTTTGCCCATCAAACACTGTCCATAAGCAAGACTTGGGACTACAAGGGAAAGGGCGGCTTCCAGCCTACGAAAAATAAGTCGTCTGTGCGGAAAATTCAAATTGACTGGCAAACTGTCATTCAATTTTCTGAATTGGTAAAGCACCTTCCCGAAGATAAGCCCATCTTTGTCAACTCCACTGTCTACAATTCGACGGTGAACGACATTCTCGGCAGGCATTGCAAAGCCTGTAACATCCCTGTCATCTCTGTCCACGGATTACGGCATACACACGCCTCTTTGCTGTTATTTACGGGCGTTTCCATTGCGAGCGTTGCCCGGCGTCTTGGACATTCGAGTATGACCACTACGCAAAAAACCTATCTGCACATCATTCAGGAACTTGAAAACAAAGACATCGACTTGGTGATGCGCTCTCTTTCGGGTTTGAGCTAAAAAACTAAACCGGCTTGCGCTGATTAAAGGTGATAAAAAAGATGCCATCCGAAAGGGTGGCATCTTAGTTATTTGTCGTATCTCAGAAAATCATTGCAATGTTCCTGCTGGCGCAAGCGATACACATTAAAGAAAGTGTTGCAGGAAAACCTCATTCGCCGCTTGCAGGGATTTGTGATACTCGCAGTAAGCGGGGCTAAGCCTCTGCATTGCGGGGATGAATACATCGTTATAGCCGCTCTCCCTTTGGAATTGCTTTAGATACTCTTGCAGCCGGTAGGCGGGAGATGCCTTATATTCCTCCGATTCCGCAACTGCTCGATATTGTTCGAGTATTTCCTTGTTGTCGTGAATATACTTTTCCGGGTCTGCCATAGCTGCCGCAAGTGCAGAAGATGCGCTTTGCGTCACAGCAGCATCAGCATTTTCTCTAATCTCATCAAGATACTGCTGCACATCGCTGGGAACGGCTATTGAAACGCCGTCCAAGTATCGGATGATCGTTTCAAACGCTTCCCTCTGCTCATCTGTTGTGATTGTTTCGCTCAAAAACGGAGCGAAGTGCAAGCATACGAATTTTCCATAGAAGCCCGGAAACTTATCAAGGATACGGTTCAATATGGATTGCTTGTTTTGAAGCGCCTCCACTTGTCCTTCAATATGCTCCCAATCGCCGCTTTCCGCAAGTTGTTTTATCAATGCCTGCTTTGTTTGCAGCTCGACGATTTCAAACTCTTTCCTGTTGAGGACATCGTAAATTGCTGTACGGCTATCATTCTCAAGAATTGTGCGAATCTCTGGAACGGAAAAGCCCAGTCCACGCAAAACTGCAATCCGCTTGAGCTTCAAAGCATCTGTCTCGGAGAACTGCCGATACCCGTTTTCTTTTATCCTTGGCTGGATTAGTCCCTGTTCTGTGTAATACTCAACTGCTTTTTTGGTCAGGTTACATTCTTTGCATACTTCATTTATGAGCATTGTTCTCACCTCCACATATAGGATAAGCTATCCCCCAAGGTGCCAGTCAATAGGTTTTCAAAAAAATGAGTTAGAAGATTCCCTTATTGTACTTGAACTGTGCATACAAGATAAAGCCCAAGCCGATGACGAGCGCCGGAATAACAATGAAAGACATTGCCTTTTCGCTCCAGAAAGTTGTGACAAATGCCGCTATCAAAGATACACCGATGATAAGCGTACCTGTGCCGACGGCTCTCCCATACTTCGGTACATCTTCTTCCTTGACCTTTCTTCGGTTGTAGGAATGTATTGTGCTGATATTTCCAGTCATATTCACGATTCCAATAACGGAGATGAATATGCCTAAGATCAACAGAGCGATATTATCCATTCGCTTCCTCCTTAAAAATAAAACAGTTCTTCAAATTTCTTGTCCAGAGCAATGCAGAGGATCAATGCCAGCTTTGCGGTCGGATTGAATTGCCCTGTTTCAATGGAACTGATTGTGTTTCTCGATACACCAATCATTTCCGCCAGTTGTGTTTGGGATAGCTTTTTCTCTGTGCGTGCTTCCTTGAGGTTGTTTTTCAATTTCAGTTCGTCATTCATCCCTTGACCTCCACAAGCCGCAGGACAAAAAAGGCAAGAAATGTAAGGCACATCGCTAAATAGAGAATACCGAGGATCAAGTCGGTTTTTCTCTTTAGCCTTGCATACTTTACAAGAGTGTGGGTGGTAAGAATGCTAAAATAAACAACCCACGGACTCAGAAAGTATGTTTTTGTAAAGATACGAAAGATAAGCGTGAGAACAACGCAGACCGCAGCACCAACACGACCGGCAATATTTCCTGCCTGCGCGGTTACTTCCATCTCCGCCAAATCCCTGTTTTTGTTCTCTCTGCGGCTGCTTTCCAAAATCTTCTCTTTATTCATTGAACAGAATCGCTCCTTTCCAAGTTTTCTTGTCATTATTATATCAATGCCAAGTAAACTTGTCAAGCACAATTATCTTACCGCCCTGTGTCTTTTCTATGAACGCCGCACTTTTTCGCTGCCTCGCAAAAAACCTATCTGCACATCATTCAGGAACTTGAAAACAAAGACATCGACTTGGTGATGCGCTCTCTTTCGGGTTTGAGCTAAAAAACTAAACCGGCTTGCGCTGATTAAAGGTGATAAAAAAGATGCCATCCGAAAGGGTGGCATCTTAGTTATTTGTCGTATCTTAGAAAATCGTTACAGTGTTCCTGCTGGCGCAAACGGTAGCCTTGAGAGATCAGCGTATCGGCTTTTAGAGCGACAAGGTTAATATCTGAGTTCAATGTCCGTGCGATTTGCTGCGTGTCGTATCCTCTTTCCGCAAGTTCAAGGAAGTCCTCATCTGATAGGGAAATCTGTGCGGCAAAGAGATTGGCTTCGTACTCCATACGGTTGTCCCGCATATTGAAGATCTCAAACTCTTTGAAGCCACCGACTTTCGTGGCTTCCTCCCGGTGTAAAGCATCGTGCCCTAATTCGTGAAGTAGCACGATGTTCTCCATAACCGGATGCAGATCATTTTTGATAAAGATGAAGCGATTACGCATCAAGACTTTATATGCTCCACGCTGTTCATTGAACGGATAATACATTACCTCGACTCCTAAGTCCCTTGCTATTCTGAGAGGATCACGGGTTCCGCATTGAGCAACGATGGAGTTTGCTTTTTGTACGATTTCCGAAGTGCTTACATACATCGGCTTCACCCCTTTTCAGTTTGTTCCTGTTTCCATTCTAACACACAATGTGTCCCATAAACGGGACTCAGTCCTGCTTGCCCTTAGAACGGTACTTCTTTGGGGTGTACTTTTTGTTTTTCTCTTTCGCCAGCCAATAGGCATCCATAATAGCTTGCATCATAACATCCATATCATCCTGTGCCAACTCGCCGCCGGTAAACAAACCAGTTACTTCATCTGTGAGCTGTTGCGCTTGTTTGGCACCTCGTGCGCCGTACTGTTCCGCAGCCTGAGCAACGAGCATACCATCCGTACCCAGAAGCTGATCCACGGAAATATTAAGTGCCTTTGCCAGCTTCTCCGCTGCATCCAAGCGAGGACGAGAGGTTCCGCATTCGTATCTCTGTATGGTACGGGGGGAAACACCGGAAACCTTAGCAAGCTGCTCCTGCGTCATATCATTTTTTTCTCTCAGCCCTTTTAATCTGTCGCTGAACTTCATTATCAATTCCCTCCATAAGATTTCTATTTTTAGCAACACGACACTTTTTTCGTCACTTCTTATTGACACGACATTGGTGTCGTGCTATAATCTGAATCACAACAACGACACTTATGTCGTGTTCATATGATACAACACGACACTTTGGTTTGTCAAGAGGTTTCGCAGAATTTCCAAGAAATAAGGTGATTTAGTTGAGCAGATCAATACTGCATTGTGATATGAATAACTTCTATGCCAGCGTTGAATGTATGCTCGACCCAGCTTTGAGAAAGTATCCGGTCGCTGTCTGCGGCTCGGTGGAAGAAAGGCACGGTATAGTCCTCGCCAAAAACTATGCCGCCAAAGCATTTGATGTAAAAACAGGCGATGCAGTGTGGCAAGCGAAGCAGAAGTGCAGAAACCTTGTTGTTGTGCCTCCGCACTTTGAGGAGTACATCAAATATTCCAAGCTGGCAAGAAGCGTTTACAGCCGCTATACCGATCAGGTCGAGCCTTACGGAATGGACGAGTGTTGGTTGGATGTGAGTGGTACAGAGAACATCTTCGGTTCACCCGAAAAGGTGGCAAACGACATACGGGAAACAATCAAGTTTGAACTTGGACTGACAATTTCCGTCGGGGTGTCTTTCAATAAAATATTTGCCAAGCTCGGCTCGGATATGAAAAAGCCGGATGCTGTGACGGTCATACCGAAAGACACTTTCCGAGACAAAATATGGGGACTCCCCGCAGCGGACTTGCTCGGTGTGGGACGGGCAACGCAGCGTGTATTAGATAGCTATTGCATTAGAACCATTGGCGATTTAGCTAAGACCGATCCTGACTTTCTGAACCGACGGCTTGGTAAAAACGGAATTGTCCTTTGGCAGTATGCAAACGGTAATGACCGATCCCGTGTTATGAACGCCGACTTTGTTTCTCCGGTTAAAAGCGTGGGACACGGAATTACTACCATCGAAGATTTGGAGAACGACGAGCAGGTGTGGCCCGTCTTTCTCGAATTGACGCAGGACATCGGACATAAGCTCCGTGTCCATCAAAAGTGTGCGGATGGAGTCGCCATTCACATACGGGACAACACACTTTTTTCAAAGCAATGGCAAACGGCATTGGATATGCCTACACAATCCCCAATGCTGATCGCAAAAGCGGCTTTTGCCCTCTTTGAAAAAAGATACGACTGGAGGAACCCGATTCGCTCAGTCACGATTCAGGCAATCAACTTGGTGCCACAGGACACGCCCCGACAAGTCGATTTGTTTATGAACATCGAAAAGATTGAGAAAGCAGAAAGGCTCGACCAGTGCATTGAAACCATTCGCCAGCGGTTCGGCAAGAACAGCATCCGCAACGGTATTCTTTTTCAAAACCTCCGGATGCCGAGTGAAAAGCCTGAGATTACTATGCCGACCGGGGTGCTTTGTTAAGGAGGTCAGTATGATTAGTACAAGCAGTAACAAGATTGATGAAATTGTTGCGCCTGATGAGATCGAAACCTATGTTTCGATGCCGTCCTGTTTGTTGCAGGGGTGCAGTAATGATCTGATTATTTTCCGTGCAGATGGAGGAAACCACTTCACTCACTACGGCATTTATGAGGGGATGTTTCTTATCTTTGATGTCAGCAAAGATTTCAAGGAAGGACGCCTTTCCTGCTATCTGAACAATTCCGGCGATGATCGTCCTAAGTTCAAAGTTTCTGACAAGCCATTGGATGGCTATCGCCATTTTGGTAGGCTGGTTGCCAGTATGAAGAATTATGAGGTGTAAGGATGGAAGAAGAACGGCGCAAGGTATATGTGGAAGTCGATGTTACCCATAAGACGGATGGAACAGCTCGACCCCGAAAAATCAAATTTGAAGATGGTGAGGTCTACGAGATCGACCGTGTAAGGCACTGCTGTCGTGCGGCATCGACCAAGGTCGGTGGAACAGGGCTTCGTTACACGGTGATGATATGCGGTACGGAAACCTTCCTTTTCGATGAAGAAAACGGAAAGTGGTTTGTAGAAGGCAAGAAAAGAGCAGTTCTCTAAGGATGCCACCATTCATCAGCCCTGAGAGCGTCAAGGAACTTAATGAGGTGATGTGCGTGACAAAAGATAATTGGACACCTATACCGATGTATTGCTCTAACTGCGGAGCATTGCTTTACGGATATAGAAATGATGAGGGGAAAATCAAGTATGAGTGCAAAAGGTGCGGAACCGTAGCGGTTCGAGTCCAAAAAGGACGCCGACACGACAAGATTGACCTTTATGCCCCGGAAGGGCAAATCCGATATTATTGATCGGCAAAAACTAAATACGGCAAAACGACGGAATGGTTGAGGTGAAACAGACTGCGTAATTCCATCTCCAGGTCACTTGCTTTGAACACTTCGGTTGGTTAAACCAAACTTGCTATGCAGATATGAGAGGCCACCGACAAGACAGTAAGCCATAGGCTTACCCTGTCTTGCCGGTGGCTTCTTTTTTTCGGCAAGAAAAACCGACCAAGGGCTTCCGGCAGAGAAATCTCTGAAAGGAAGCCTTTTTCGATGCTAAATAAGTGGCTCTGTTATATCGCTGAATATCCGTGATCTCCGAATTTTGAACCCGAAAACCAAATTCAAAATTCAAAGGAGATTACGGTAATGAGAAAAATATACCTTGTCAAAAAGAACCCCGAACAGCCCGCTGACGGCAATAACTGGATCGTAATGAACAGCTTCGAGTTTATGAACTTCGTTAAGACCCCGGAGGGGCAGAAACGAAAAGCGTGCTTTGGGCAGTTAGATGCCTGCTCTGTTGACGATGTGATTATCATCGCTGAATGTGGAGCTGAAACCGCAAAACAGTGGCGATCCGAGAAAGATAGACACGATTATCTTGCATCAATCGAGAAACAGTCCGGGATGACGGTGTTTTCCTATAATACACAGATAACCACAGAGGATGAAATGTCCGGCGAGGAATTGCTGGCAGATAATCAATCCGATGTTGTTGAGGAAGTCCTGCGCCGCTTTCAAAAAGCACATATCCAAGAAACACTCGCTGCACTACTCCCCGAAGAAAGAGATTTGATAGAGAGCTTAATCATATCAGATTTTCCTATGACGGAGAGAGAATATGCCAAAAAAGTCGGAAAAACACAAAGCACGATCCACTGTCAGAAAGCTGCTATTCTGAAGCGTCTAAAAAATATGCTCCGTTTCTAAAAGTTTTTTCGTTCAAATCGAAAAATTTTTCCCAGTTGGTTAGTAGAGAGCAAAAAACGCAAACAGATAGGAGCATAGATAATGAAACAGGTAATGATGGTCAAATTCGACTCCCCAAAATGGAGAAAGGTAGATGAGTATAAGGTCGCAAACCCGTTTGTTGATGTCGGTTTTCGGCAGGTCAAGGATGTCGTTGATTTGCGTGTATTCGACCTGCTGAACATTAGCCGCATCAATAATAACAGGGCTGAAGAAATGCTTCTTTGTATTTACCATATTCTCCAGCCGGACAGACGGATTGACGAAGGTATTTATAACGACGAGATCGACCAGTATTTCTCATATCGGGAATGGAAAAAGAAACACCAGCCTTTAAGTGGAGTGACCGTAAGGGAAATCCTCGCAACCGAAGATCTGAATGAGGATGCTTTACTTCGGATTTTTGATGGAGTCACCGCTGCTTTCTATAAATCCGATGAGTACAACAGTCGAGAATATCGTTACTCAAACCTTTCGGAGTTACGCAAGGCTATGAAGCATAAGGGGGGCGGCACGAATGGGAAAGCCCAGTAAAGACTATGCCGTTCCTCTTTGGGAAAAAGCAAACCTCACCGTTTATGAAGCGGCAGCCTACTCAGGGATTGGCGCAGATAAGCTAAGAGAGTTGTCCGACAGAGAGGATTGCGAGTTTGTCTTGTGGAACGGCACAAAGCGGCTCATCAAAAGGAAAAAGCTCGATGAGTTTTTGGAAAGAGCCTATTCAATCTAACAATCAACGATGCGATTCGCAAAATCGCATCGTTGTCCCAAACGGTGGTTATCGGTATCCTAAAGCCAAACGAAAATGAAGGAGGAAACCGATATGACCAAGCAGGAAAAAGATAACCGAGTTCCCCTTTGGGAGAGAATGAACCTGACTTTAGAAGAAGCCGCCGCTTACACTGGTATCGGAACGGATAAACTTCGTGAGCTGTCGAATCGTGAGTCGTGTGACTTTGTTCTATGGGTCGGTACAAAAAGGCTTCTAAAGCGCAAGCAATTAGAGGAGTTCCTGATTAAGAGCTTCTCAATCTAAAACAGGAGGTTACTATGACTAAAAAGAAACAGGTCGGCGTAAGGTTCGACAGCAACCGTACCCGGCTTAAAACAGGAGAAACCCAGCGTCCCAACGGCACTTATGCGTACCGTTGGTCAACGCCTGACGGAAAAAGGCATTCAATTTATGCTCCGACGCTGGAAAAGCTGAGAGAGCAGGAAGAACAGATTATCGTGGACAAGCACGACGGAATACGGTCGGATGTCAAAAGCATCACTGTAAATGAGATGTTCAATCTTTGGTGTCAGCTCAAAAGGGGAATCAAGGACAGCACATTCAAGAATTATATTTATATGTATGAGCTGTTTGTAAAACCGTCTTTCGGAAAGAACCGACTTGTCCAAGTAAAAAAGTCTGATGTGCGGAAGTTCTACAACTCCCTTGCTGATGGCAAGGTTCTGAAGATTGCCACGATAGATAATGTCCATAATGTACTCCACCAAGTCTTTCAGGTGGCAGTCGATGATGGAATGATTCGACAGAACCCAACAGACAATATGCTCAAAGAACTGAAGCTCTCCCACGGCTTTGAGCGTGAGAAGAAAGAGGCATTGACCGTGGCGCAGCAGAAGTTGTTCTTTGACTATATGCTCAGCCATCCCAAGGACACCCACTGGTATCCAGTGTTCTATGTTATGGCAAACACGGGGATGCGAGTCGGTGAGATTACCGGGCTTCGCTGGAGCGACATTGACTTGAAAAAGGGCATTATCCGAGTCAACCACACGCTTGTTTATTATAATCACCGTGACGAAAAGGGATGCTACTTTTCCATCAACACGCCCAAGACAAAAGCCGGTGAACGAGAAATCCCAATGACCGAGGGGGTGAAACAAGCCTTCTTAATGGAGCGAGAGTTTCAATCTCAGGCTGAAATCAGCAGTAAGAGCCGAGTGGACGGCTATGACGACTTTATTTTTGTCAACCGTTACGGGGATGTTCAAAATCAGGGAAACCTCAACAAAGCACTCCGCCGTATGATGCGAGATTGTAATGATGAAATCCTCGAAAAATATGGAGCAGACTCTGATCCTGTTCTTCTGCCACAGTTCAGTTGTCACATTCTCCGGCACACATTCGCAACAAGGCTATGTGAGTCGGGAGCAAACCTCAAATTCATTCAGAGCATCTTGGGACACGCTGATGTATCGACGACGATGAATATCTATGTTGATGTGACCGACGCTCTGAAAAAGAAAGAGATCACCGCCTTTGACGACTATATGACAACCAAGCTGGAAACTTGAAGGAAAGCACTCTGTGAGTAATTCGCAGAGTGCTTTCCCTTTTTCGCACATTTCTCAAAACTGAGGATGGAAATTATACTATAAGCAGTAATGAGAAATGGAGCGTTCAGATATGGAGAATAGTTTAAGCAGGATGCGACCGCATCTTGTATCAGAATGGTCAGAAAAGAACTTCCCGATGACTCCTGATACCGTGACCTTTGGGTCTAATAAAATTGTGTGGTGGAAAGGGGCTTGCGGTCACGAATGGCAGACAAGCATTAAAGCTCGCTCCGCAGGCGAGCAATGTCCAATATGTTCGGGAGCGAGGGTGCTTCGAGGTTATAACGACTTTGAAAGTAAGTTTCCTGAGCTTGCGAAGGAATGGTCGCCCAAGAATGAGCCGCTAAAACCGTCAATGATTACAGCGGCTACGCACAGGAAGGTAATATGGCAGTGCAAGCTCGGACACGAATGGACGGCGTCCGTGAAAAGCCGGACAGTGAACGGTACAGGTTGTCCCTACTGCTCACACAACTTTGTACTACCGGGCTTCAACGACTTGGCAAGCCGTTTCCCTGAAATCGCTGCGGAGTGGTCAGAGCGCAACCTTCCGCTGACGCCGGATCAGGTTACGGCTTTCAAGAATATTAAAGTTTGGTGGCAATGTCGCTTGGGTCACGAATGGAACACATTGATTTCAACCCGTGCCGGAGGAAGTCAGTGTCCCTATTGTAGTGGGATAAAGCTGCTCAAAGGCTTTAATGACCTGCGAACGAAGTTCCCGTCGCTTGCCATAGAGTGGTCGGATAAAAACCTACCGTTAACTCCCGATGCGGTCAATGAGAAGTCAACAAAGAATGTTTGGTGGAAATGCCGTACCTGCGGCTATGAATGGAAAGCCGTCGTCAAAGCACGGGTCAAAGGCGGTATGTGTCCTGTTTGTGCTGAGAGAGCCGTTCTGCAAGGTCATAATGATCTTGGAACAACTGATCCTCACTTACTCTCAGAATGGGACTATGAAAAGAACTCCAAGTGGACACCGAGCAATGTATCGAGAAACTCGATGAAGGTCGTTTGGTGGAAATGCGGAGCAGGACACTCTTACCGTGCCAAAATCACAGATAGAACTATTGAGCAAAAGGGTTGCCCTCAATGTGAAGCGGAGTTTCAACAGGCTCTCCCGCAGATGCTGATAATGATGTATGGAGCACAGAACGGCATTACGGTCAAAAGCAATAGCGACTCGGAGCTTGGAATGCGACTTGTTGCATACCTCCCTGAATTACATTGTGCGGTCGATATTGCCGGAGCAACCGTGACGGAGAAAAGAGAGCAAAGCGTGAAAGCCCACATTTGTCAAAGTAACCGGCTGGGTTACTACCTTATTAAAAGAACTGCGGATGCTTCGCAAATGGCAGCGGAAATCAAAACGCTATTTATCCGCAATCATATCTATCTCCATACGGATTCCGAGAAAGATGTTCAAGTGCTTCGAGAGAGATTTTTAGAATGGAAAAATCGAAATGCTTGTAAACTGAACGGAAAATATTGAGTTTCGTTAAGCCGTGTGTTATACTGTTTCAGTGGTTCGTTTCAGTATAGCACACGGCTCGTTTTCAAAAAAATGAAGCCACCTTACGCCAGCTTACTCCACGGCTTACGCCATTAGATTTTCCGCTATCTGAATTAGGCGTAACTGAGCTTACCCCAGCTTCAAATGAGTAGATGCCGGTCGGGACTTATAGACGCTAAGCGGAGCTTATCTAAGGCTGGTCACGAAAATCCCCACGATGAAGCCTTTGGACTAAAATTCCACAATATATAGCGTCTGATGAAACAGGACGGCACAAGATGTAGTAAAAAGGGCTTACAACTACAACTTTTCTACAACTTTTGCTTGAAATCAGACGGCATCAGACGGGCCAAAATGAAGGGCAAATCCGTGTTTTTTATGCGGATTTGCCCTTTTTTGCAATTTTCACATTAGCACCAAATTACCCTTGATTGCCTCTGCTTTTTCCCTCATGTTTTCTTGTGTAATATGCGTATAAATATCCATAGTTGTGGAAAAATCAGCGTGGCCCATCACCTGCTGGATAAACTTGATGTCGTTCGTGCTTTCACAGAGCCGCGTGCAGAATGTGTGTCTCATGTTATGTACGCTAAAATGCGGCAGCAGCTCCGGCTCACGATCTTCCAGTTCAGCCTGATCCATTTCTTCGGCGTTGTAGGCGATGGAGATACGCTGGATGGCCCGATTGATATTATGGGCACTGAGAAAGTAACCTTCCCGATTCCTAAAAAGGAAACCGTGATACCCATTCATCACAAGGTCTTCTGGATAGAGGGTGTCCATGACTTCAATCAATGTGCGGAGCTGTTCAGCAACCTGCGGATACAGGATAGGGATGGTGCGGGTGCCGCTGGCTGTTTTAGGGGTGGTGATATGAAAACCTGCTTTCCCATCGATCACACGATAGATCAAGTTGTGATTGACAGAGATGGTGTTGTTCTCCAGGTCCACATCATTTTTAGTTAAGCCAGTACATTCCGCAACACGCATTCCCGTACCGAGCAACACGACCATGACAGGCAGCCAGTGGCTATACATCGGTGACTTGGAAATGAACCGAAGGAAGTTCTTCTGCTGTGTCATGGTCAGCGCGATTCTTTTCTTCGGGGGCGCCCCGGCTCCCTCTGTTTTGAGAGAGCGGTAGACGCCTTTGCTTGGATTTTTTCGGATGTAGTCATCATCGACCGCCAATTCAAGCGTGGGGTGAATCAGGTTATTGATGCTTTCCAAGGAATTGATCGCAAAGCCTTTTTTCAAAAGCTTCGTGTAAAATGTCAGGATGTCGCTCTTTCGGATGTTGGGCAGGGGAATGTTGGCAAACGGCTCATCCTTCACATAGTTGCTCCAAAGATATTCGTAATTCGCCCGTGTAGAAGCCTTTAACTGGATCTTCGTATCCATGAGGACTTTGAACATATCATTTAGGGTGATTTTCATAGCCTCCTGGGTGCGAATACCGTCTTCGCTGTCACGGTTGAGAACTTTTTCTTTGGCCCGCAGGCTGGCAAGGTCAAAATCATAAATGTACTTTTTCTTCTTACCCAGCTTATAGACAAACATATAGCTGCCGTCTGAGCGTTGTGTTTCTCCTGGCCGCAGGTTGCGGCCTTTGTTGTCTTTTCTAACTTTTGGCATAGGCTGATACCTCCCGATGTTTTGTGTGTTGTTGTGCCCGGAATGGGCAAGGTTCTGTTAGCATGAGATCTCGTACAAATATTCCTTCACTCGCTGGACACTCCAAAGGACACGAGAATTCATGGTAATGCGGGCGTGGGCCAAGTCTCCGATCTGGACGGCCGTGTGCCGCCCGCAGTCGAGCAGTTTGCAAAGCGATTCCGTATCGACCGCCAAGCACTGATCCGGTGAAAGGTCATTGGGTTTTCTTTTTTCCATAATTGCCCTCCTTTATTTGCAATTACATATATCCTTTACTGTTTGTAGAAGAAAGTTTTCAACAAAAACAATGAAGTCATTCAAATTCATCGGGAAGTGTAGTGTCTCTTCCAAAGGCCATTTCCTGCGCCGGGGCGTTCCGCCGCGTATTGCCAGGGCCCGCTGTGCGGTATTTCAATCGTGGGCGGGCTCCATGTGGTCATCGCACACTGTCCGCGATCCCTGTATAACTCCAATGGAAAAGGTTATGGGGCTTGTCAAGGTACAAAAAGAGCGTGCAGACCGGCTACGGAATCCCATGCCATGTCTGTACGCCCTATATATAGGAGATGGCGGCCAAATTTCTGCAAATCCAGTGCCTTTTGATGAGTTTTTTTGAGCGACGCCATTTTCAGTGGCAGAAAGATACTATATATAGATGATATTTCTTGACTAACGCAAGATATTGTGCTACACTGTTTCTGTAATTGATTTTTGTGCGTTTTCCCCTTGTGGGATACAGACTTGGTTTCTGTACCGCGGATTGAAAAATCTGCATTGCACACGCAGTCAAGATTGTACTTGTGCCAGTAGTATTACTGCGCCCCTCTGGGCCGGTATATTACTGGCTTTTTTATTTTCCGGGACTTTTGCTCCCGCCAGCGAGGATGACTTTGGTTCATAGGCAGCTATGGACATCAGGCGTTACGCCCATTGTCACCCTCGCTTTTTTTCTGCCCAAATGCCGAAAACGGCTTTGAGGATATACCAAAATTACAGAAAGGCAGGTATGAACATGAATGTAAAAAAGCGGAGTCAGGAGTCTCTGACGAGTAAGAGGAAACCGATGGAGAGCTGGCGGCAGTATCAGAAACTGAACCAGTCCGCACAGAAGCACTGCCCGGTGATCCGGGCGCCCGTCATTCCCCGCAGGACGCGGAGGGGGTGTTGAGTATGCCGGCAGGCAGTGTGGCTGTCAAAGAGCGGCATCAGCCCCTGGTGCTGGTGGATACGGCAGGCTTGTCCGAAGAAGAATGGCTTGCCTACCGCCGGAAAGGTATTGGAGGCAGCGATGTTGCAGCTCTGCTGGGCATTTCACCGTGGCGGACGGCCCGGGATCTGTTTTATGACAAGCTGAACATTGCCGTGGTCGAGGACCATGAGGACAACTGGGTGGCCCTGGAGATGGGACACCTGTTGGAACCGCTGGTGGCGAAGATCTTCCAGCACCGGACCGGCTACAAGGTCTATCAGATCAAAAAGATGTTCCAGCACCCGAAGTATCCCTGGATGCTGGCGGATGTGGACTACTTTGTAGAACTGCCGGACGGCACCACCGCTATTCTGGAGATCAAGACCACAAACTACAACGCCAAAGACAACTGGTGGCTGGATGGTGAGGAAACCATTCCGGCCTACTATGAGTCCCAGGGGCGGCATTACATGGCCGTCATGGATGTGGACCGCTGTTTCTTCTGCTGCCTGTATGGCAACAACGAGCAGGAAAGTATTATCCGTGATATGCAGAGGGATCTGGCCTATGAGGATGAGATGATTTTCCTGGAGCAGAATTTCTGGGAAAATCATGTGCTTACCAGAACGCCGCCGCCTTACACCGAAGATGGAGACCTCGTGATCGAGAGTGTGCGCCGGTACACTGGCCCCGCTGACAAGGAGGCCCCCGCTGTGTCACTCGATTTATCTCTGACGGCCAAGCTGATGCGTTTTCTCCAGCTTCAGGAGCAGAAAAAAGGCGCAGAAGCCGGCAAAAAGGAAATCGAGGAAGATATGAAGCGACTGAAGGCTGCCATCATTGCCAAAATGGGGAAAAGCTGCAAAGCCATTTGCCAGCAGGATGGGGTGAACTATACCGTCACTTACAATCCGATACGAACCCCTGGTATCGACAAGGATAATCTGAAACGGTTGAAGCTGGACCACCCGGACATTTACGAACAATATGTGACTGTCTCAGTGTCACGCCGGTTCGTAGTCAAGTGTGACGGCGAGGCGGCATAAAAGGAGGGAAAAAGAAGTGATCCATAGAGGAACTTATGACGGGACGATCTACCACAACCCCGTAAACAGGTTCTGCATCATCAGCGTGAAAACTGCCGATAAGGAGGTGCCCCAGGAAGCCCGTTCCACTCGACGCTACAGGGATCATTTGATCCGCTTTGTTGCGACGGGCTATGAACTGCCCCGCACGGATGCGGTAGAACTGGAACTGGACGGCGAGTGGACAAAGGGCAAATATGGTGTGCAGCTTCAGGTGGAACAGTGGCGTGAGATCGTTCCCAAGACCAGGGACGGTGTGGAGGGCTATCTGGCCTCCGGCCTCATCAAAGGCATCGGGCCGGCAACTGCCGCGCAGATCGTTTCCCGGTTTGGCGTGGAAACGCTGGATATTCTGCAAAATCACCCCGAGCGGCTGCTGGAGATCAAGGGCATTACGGAAAGCAAGCTGGAGGACATCAAAACCTCCTATGCGGAGAGCCGGATGCTGCAAGATCTGATGACGCTGCTCTCTCCATTCAAGATCACACCAAAAACGGCCCTGAAAATCTACCAGCACTTTGGCCCAGCCAGTGTGGACATTTTGAAAAAGAGTCCCTTTGAGCTGTGCCAGGTGTCTGGGTTTGGATTTTTCCGGGTTGACGCCATCGTTCAGAAAAACGGCGGCGACCTGCACGACCCCATGCGGGTCAAGGGCGCACTGTTCTGGGCGCTGGAGGACAGCAAGGGCGGCAAGGGCCATTTGTTCCTGCCTGGTGAAGCTTTGCGGAAGGAGGCTCTTCGGCTGCTTAATGAAAAAATTCCTCTCCCGTCTCTCCGGCTTCACGAACAGGAAGTTACGGATGTGCTTCAGGACATGATCCTTCACGGCGAGGTGGTATCCGTCAAAGATAACATCTACCTGCCCCGCACATTCGCACAGGAAGATGAAACGGCCCGGCGTATTGCCATGCGGCTGATAGAGCCGTCTGCGCCGGAGCGCATTGAGCAGGCGCTGGAGCAGGTCAAGCGTGAAATGGGGCTTGTGCTGTCTTCCAAACAGGAGGCAGCGGTCTACGCGGCTTACCGCCACAGCCTGTCCATTATCACAGGTTCTCCCGGCACTGGCAAGACAACGGTGCTCAAGACCATTTTGGAAGTCTACCGCCGCCTGCACCCGAAAGGCGAAATCGTTCTGATGGCGCCGACCGGCCGTGCCAGCCGGCGCATGGCGGAAAGCACTGGCTTTGACAAGGCGCGGACGCTCCATAGCGGCCTGGGCCTTGGCAGTGAAGAAGATGACGCCAACCGCAACAGGAAACAGGAACCGTTGTCGGCAGACCTGATCATTGTGGATGAGTTTTCTATGGTGGATATGTGGCTGGCTGATAAGTTTTTCTCCCGCATCAAGGATGGGGCCCGTGTTGTTCTCGTGGGCGACCCCGATCAGCTCCCCAGCGTGGGCGCCGGGAATGTGTTCCGCGAACTGATCGACTGCGGCCTGATTCCCGTCACGGTACTGGACCAGATCTTCCGCCAGTCCAAGGACAGCCTGATTGCTTATAACGCCAAGTTTATCAACGAGGGCAACACCAAGCTGTACTTTGGGCCGGACTTTGTATTTATGGCAAGCGATAACCAGGCAGATGCTGCGGAGCGGATCATCGCCCGTTACTGCCGGGAAATCGCGGAAAGCGGCATTGACCGGGTGCAGATTTTGTCCCCCTTCCGTTCGGAAGGCGCCGCGTCGGCGGAACAACTCAACGAGGCCATCCGCGAGGTGGTCAACCCGTTCCGCTCTGCCGAGGAAGAAATCAAAATCGGCGTCAAAGTGTTCCGGGTAAACGACCGGATCATGCAGACCAAAAACACCGCCAAGGTGTCCAACGGTGACCTGGGATTTATCCGCTATATCAAAGACGATGAAGATGGCAAGCGTATCGGTCTGGACTTCGGTGTGGGCCGAGAACTGGAATACAGCGTAGAGGATATGGTCAATCTGGACCTTGCCTACGCCACCACCATCCACAAGGCAATGGGCTCTGAGTATGAAACGGTCATCATGCCGCTTTTGAAAGCGCACACCGTCATGCTCTACCGCAACCTGCTCTATACCGGCATCACCCGAGCCAAAAAGCGCGTGGTGCTGATCGGCCAAAAGCAGGTGCTGTTTATGGCGATCCACCGGAATGAAATCGTCAAGCGGAATACGCTTCTGGGCACGCGCATCGGTATGTACTATAAGGCCTATGCCAAGCGGGCCGGAATCCCGGTCCCGGCAGCTCTGGAAGAAGAACTGAAATACGCTGGTTAAAAAAGAGGCGCAAGGTGCAGAAAATTGCCCCGCGTCTCCTATTTATTACACAGGAAGGAGTATATGACATGAACGACAGCAATGCGAAAACGATGTACGAAACTGTGCCTGCGGCCGCTGAACTGAACAAGGTGCCGGGCTTTGACCCGCTCAAGTTCCTCCGCCGCACCAAGGACACCCTGAAACTGGACCTGCCCTACCAGAAACTCTGGTTCCGCATGGCCCATCCCAACGGCCGTATGCGTCTGACGGCGCTGCGGATCACGGAGCAGATGGCGATTTTTGAGGCCAAGGTATTCCTGGACCGCAGTGACGCGGAGCCGTTCAGTATGAGCACGGCCCAGCAGACTACCCAGGACAGCCGCGACTTCGTGAAAGCGGCCCAGAATGAGGCGCTGAGCCAGGCCCTTACGGACGCAGGTTTTGGCATCCAGATGATCAGCGCCGGCGCCCAGGCCGACCTGGTGGAGAAAAGCATTGAAACGCCGGTCAAGAAGGCCGCAGAACCGCCTGCCGGGCCGGCGGCACGCACGGCACCGCCGCAGGAGCCCCACAGCGCCCCGCAGAAGGGCGATACGCCTGCTGAGGTGAAATCCCTTGCCAGCCCCGTCAAAACGCCGCAGAGGGCGTTTAAGGGCGCAAAGGCGGCAACCGTGACAACTGCCCCGCCGGAGGAAAGCACTGCTTCGGAAACGGTGGAGCAGCACCTGCCGGTAGAGCCTGAGAGGACATTCGATACGCTCCCGGTTGGGCCTTCGCCAAAGGTAGAGCAGCCGGCGGATGAAAATGAACAGGCGGATGAATTGCCTGTCCGCGGCAATGTAACGGAGCTGCCGGTCCAGCACACGGAGGAATCCGAACCTGCCGCCGAGCCTATGCAGCCCGAAGATGACGCTGCCGGGGCGGCGGATACTGCGGTGGATACCCCCTCTTACACGAAGGACACGCCTATGGAGGATATTCTGCAGGTCATGACGCTGGAACAGGCCCAGCAGGTCATCGTAGACGATGGCATCTGCAAGGGCATGACGATTGCCCAGGTGGCTGAGAAGCGGCCTGTCAATCTGCGGTACTACCTGATCCCGGGCAAGAGCAAGAACAACATGGTCCGCGCGGCCGCACAGCTGGTTTTGGATTCGCTTCAAAAGGCCGGCTGATATGGCCGCCGGCGAGGGCATGAAGGGAGGAATGACAGATGGGCTCGTACCCGGATGAATTTCCCTTCGGTATCATGGAAGTTGTGGAACTGCTGCACCTGCGGGTCAGGCGCCAGCAGGCAAACAGCGTCTATGTGGACTGCCCGTTCTGCGGTGACCGCCGCGGGCGGATGAATGTCAATTTCGTCAAAAATGTCTGGCGGTGCAATCACTGCGACGAACATGGCGGAATGCTGGCGCTGTATGCAAAATTGAATCACACGACGACCTCTGACGCTTATTGGGAAATTGCAGAAGCTCTGTGTGACAATACCCACGAGGAACACGCACGCTCCGGGAATGAAGCCCAACAGCAGCCGGTCAGCACCGGGTCCCCATCTTCGGGGGCCCGGGCGGCCGCTGCAGGTCATTCTTCTTCCGAGCGAAAAACTGTGCCGCAGTCGGACAAAGCCAGCCCGGCCGAGATCCATCAGACGCTATCCCTCCTGCTGGCCCAGCTTACGCTGCGGCCGGCACATCGGGAACATCTGCGTTCACCAAAGCGTGGGCTGTCTGATGAACAAATCGAGGCGCTGGGCTTTAAGAGTACCCCGCCGCCCTTCTTATGCCGCTCTATCACGGACCGGCTGATCAGGCAGGGATGCAGGGTGCAGGGCGTACCCGGATTTTACCGGGACGACAGCGGCCACTGGACAATGGCATTTTATAAGAAGACCTCCGGCATCCTGATCCCCGCCATAGGCTTTGACGGCCGGCTTCAGGGATTTCAGATCATGCTGGATGTACCGCTGAAACACAAGGATGACCCGCCGGAGAAACCGGGGGCCAAGTACATCTGGTTTTCCTCTTCCTCAAAGACAGACGGGACAGGCTCCGGCAGCTCGGTACATCTGATCGGTGACCCATCCGCCCGGGTGGTCTATGTGATCGAGGGGCTGCTGAAAGCAGATATTTCCCATTGTCTGACCGGGCGCACCTTTGCCGCGATTGCCGGGGCCAACAACACCAGCCCGCTGGACCCGTTGTTTGCCCTTTTGGCGCAGAACGGCACAGAGGAAATCATTGAAGCCCACGATATGGACAAGTACAACAATCAAATGACGATGGCCGGGGCGTCGAAAATTTACCTGACGGCCCGGAAATATGGCATGAACTGCCGGAGGCTGACCTGGAATCCCAACTATAAGGGATTTGACGATTGGCAGCTGGCACTTCGCCGGGAAAATCAACGGAGAAAGGAGATCGATAGACTTAGTTTTAAGGCGCAGTACCTCCGCGGTTTGTGTGAACTGGCGCATATTGAGGACTGCATCGAACTATGGCAGCACTTGGCTGAAAACAAAACCTGCCTGACGGAGTATCTTGGTTTGACCAGAGAGGAACATGAAACTTTCCTGCGGCAAGGCAGGGATGCCCTCGGCACCCTGCTGGAACCCCAGCGGCGGAAACAGAGATTTGTGCTCTATCAGTTGGAACTGGACGAGCAAAAAGCGATCCCATTTGCTTTCAAGGAACTTGCGGCGCTGCAAAAGGCCGGCTATGAACAGCCGCCCGCCGCCATGTACCGCATGGCCGGGTCTGGCGAAGTCTACTGCCCGGTGGAACAGAGCGACGCAGAGATTTTGAAGCGCCTGTTTGCTGACTGCCGGGAGGAACTGCCGGAGGGCTGCCACGGGCGGCCAATGGCGCTCTCTGATGTGGTAGAACTGGACCATTCTCCACGAAGGATCTACTACTATGTCAATGGGGAGCATGAATTTCCGCAGGTCAAGTTTTCCCCCATGCTTGCCAAAAAGGACATCAAAGAAGGGACATAAAGAGGCTTCAATGGTTGTTGTAAATGAGACGAAGAGAGGGCAACTTCTGGCGCTTCTGGAGCAATGCGCCCATCTGAACGCTGATGTGCGGCCCCGCACGGATAAGGGATATTTTACGGTGACGGTCCCGCCGCCGTGGAATGGCCCGGCCCAGCGGAAAGCCCAGGAGGTGCAGGACAGGATCAAAAAGTGGTCGGAGCAGTATCCCAATGTGATATGTTACTGTTTCGACAGCTTCAGCACACTACTCTATGTGCTGTGACACAGGTAAACGATGGCATGGAACAGGTTTTATCCTGATCCATGCCATTTTTGTCAACGGAAAGGAGTTTATTATGGGATATTTTTCGGAAATGTCGCTGGATATGCAGGAAGGCCGCAAACCGTCTGCCGCCTCGCTCACCCGCGAGTGCGCTTTTGAGGACGGGGAGAACTTTGACGAGCTGCCGGTGCCGCCGGCTGACCGTCAGCCCGTACCGCCTGCCGCAGAGCCGGCGCCGCAGCCTGCTTTTGAGGACGACGGAGATTTGGATGAGGCCCCGGAAGAGCTGGAACAGCCTGACGAGGCTGAGTCTCCCGCAGAAAAAACCGATGAGGAGGACAATGCCGATGAGGGTCAGGCGGAGCCTGCCAAGGCCGATGCCTCCAATGCGGACGCTGACGAGGAACAGCGACGTGCCGAGCATGAGGCCGCCGAAGCCAAACGGAAGGCTGAGTGGGAGGCGAAACAGGCGGAAAAGAAGAAGGCCCTGCAGGAGCAGATGGACCGCTTGGCCGCCATGAGCGACGATGAGGTGGTGGCTGCTTCCATGCAGCGGGTCAGCGGCGATGTGGAAAAGCTGACCCGGCGCAATATGAAGGAGTGCGTGTCGGAGTATATCCAGACCAAGTGCCTGGAAGACCCGGCATTTGCCCGTCTCACCATGCACCCGAAGAAAACGATGGTCCATTGTTTCCAATACATCAGCCGCAAGGCGTGGGAGTACATCCAGGACGAATTGAAAGCAAACGGCATCCAGCCGGGACAGGGTAGCCAAGGGTATGGCTGCGATATTCCGGATGACCTGTGCTATCAGTGGTCTGAAGATTACTTCCGTGACGTGGACGCCAAAGAGGATCAGGAGCAGGAAGAAAAGTTTGCCCCCCATCCCTACTATGGCAAATCTTCTGTGAAATCCTCCAAGAAAAAGAAAGCCGAGAAAAAGCCTGCCGAGAAGAAAAAGCCGGAGCCCAAGCCGGTGCCGGAAAAGAAGCCTGCTGCCGACGGGCAGATGTCGCTGATGGATTTTGGTATGGCAAAGGCCGGCTGAGGAGGCAGAGTATGATTGCGTATAAAGGTTTTCGGCCCGGCATGATCTGCATCGGTTATCAGTTTCAGATGGGCCTCAATGTGACTGATAAGGCCAACTGCCGGCAAAATGGCTTCCACTGTGCGGAGAACCCGCTGGATTGTCTAAACTATTACGGAGATATCGACCATTCGGAATATTATATCGTCAATGCCGGCGGGGACATTGACGAGGACGAGGTGGATTCCAAAATCTCCTGCACTGAGCTGACGGTCCTCAAACGGCTGACGAAAGAGGAACTGCTTCTCCATGGCCTCGCATTTATGGCAGACCATCCCAAGCGGGAATGGAACAGCCATGTGCGGAAAGACCAGGCAGAGGCGTGTGACGGTTATGCGGCCGTCCGCGGCGCTGATCCCATAGCCAAGGGCCGCCGGAAAGGCGATGTGTTGGCGTTTGCCAAGGAAGACCCGGCCACCGGCTGCATCCAGCAGATCGTGGTGGCTACCATTGATGGAAAGACACTTCTGCCCAATGTCTGGTATGGGGTGGATCTTGAGAAAAGGATGGTGAGTTAATTTGAAGAAATCCATGCTTCAAGCGATGCCGGCGCTGACGGCATCGCAGGAGATGAAAGAAGTGGCGATAGCGGATGAGCCAAAAAAGGAGACGACTTATTATGGCCACACCTATACTACCCGCACCTATTTCGCGTTTATGAACTGTCTGGTGCAGGATGGCGTTCTGAAAGCCGCCTTTTTTCTGCCGGATCATCTGCGGCTGGATGGTAATAATCCTGCTTATGAGGTATTTATCGACAAGGAAAACCGCCAGTTTTTGACCTACGATCACTTGGAGAAAAAGTGGCGGGATGCAAAACTGGACCGTTTGGAATGGCCTGGCAGGAACTACTACGCTACCTGCTGGGTCAGCGAGGAAGATGCGGCCTTGGTTCAAGACTATTTTTCCGGCGAGCGCGGTGGCGATCTCGGCATTCTCGACTTTCAGAGGAATGTGAGGGACGAACAGCTGGAACGGCGCCACAAACGGATCACTGACCCATGGGACAAGGATCTGGCGCAGGTGCCGAAATTGCCAAAAGATTGGAAGCGGTGGGCCGACAAGGTGGCCGTGCGGGAAAATTTTATATTTTACCATTACAAGCGCGGCGGAGCCAAAACCGGTTACTGCACCTTCTGCGGGAAGGAGGTGCCCATTTCCGGGCACCCCTACCACAACAAAGAGGGACGCTGTATCCGCTGCCGCCATCCTGTGGTGTTCAAGGCTTTGGGGCGCGCAGGCTATTTTCAAACAGATAAGTATTATGCTTATCTGGTCCAGCGGTGCAGGGATGGATTTGTCGTTCGGGAATTCCGGGCGGACAGGACCTACCGAAAGGATACCCTGCCGCACAGCGAGCCCTATTGGCATGAGTTCCGGCGTTCGATTTATGACCGCACCGGCGAAATCCGTTCCTATTACTGGGGGATGTACTGCCAGCGGGAAACACGCTGGATCGCGGGAAGCCCCTGCTATTATGCTTATTATGGTGATCAATCCGGCCGGGTATATGGAAAGACTTTGCCCAGCCTGGAGAAAAAAGAACTTCGTCAAACCGGCTTGGCCGAGTGGATACGAAGCCATCCGATCACTGATCCTGAAAAATACCTGGCAGTCTGGAAAAGGCTTCCCCAGATGGAGCAGATCTGGAAGGCTGGACTGCAGCGACTGACAAAGGAGTGTTTCCATAACTGCGACAACGTGCGGAAGCTGGTGCTGAACCCCAGTGAGCCCGGGCTGATCCGCGCTCTGGGTCTGGATGCCTCAAAATTCCGCCGCCTGCGGCAGATGGATGGAGACACAGAAACTTTGGCCTGGCTGCAGCTTGAGAAGCGGACCGGACAGCGTATTACGGACGACATGCTGCGCTGGAGCAAAAAGGAACAGATCAGCGCCAAGGATCTGGTGTTTATCGCAGACCGAATGAGCCTGGTGCAGATCAAAAATTATCTGGAGCGGCAAAAAGAGTATTTTGATGGCAGCTGCCAGCAGGCGCTGACCACCTGGCAGGACTATCTTGCTATGGCGGAACGGCTGCACTATGACACCAGCGATGAGATCGTCTACCGTGTGCGCAAACTGCGCCAGCGGCACGATGAACTGGTCCTTCAGAGTGAAGCCGGGAGTCTGGAAGAGCAGGCGTCAAAAATGGCGGCGAAATATCCCCATGTCAATGCTATCTGTGTGGAACTGCAGGAAAAATATGCCTACAGCGATGACGACTACACGGTGCTTGCGCCCCAAGACATCTTTGAAATCATCAAGGAGGGGCGGATGCTTCATCACTGTGTCGGCAATGATGGCGCCGGCGAGCGGTACTATGACCGCATGGAACGCCGGGAAAGCTTCATCATGTTCCTGCGCCGGACGGAGGAACCTAACGATCCCTACTACACTCTGGAGATTGAACCGGATGGAACAGTGCGTCAGAAGCGCACTTTGTTTGACCGGCAGTATGAAGATATTGAACAGGCAACAGAATTCCTGATCAAATGGCAGAAGGTCATTGCGGCCCGCCTTACCGGCCGCGACCTGAAGCTGGCCGAACGGAGCCGTGAGCTGCGGAAAGAGGAATTTATCCAGATGCGAAAAGACCGTGTGATTATCCACACCGGGCATCTGGCTGGCCGTCTGCTGGCAGATGTGCTGCTGGCCGACTTAATGGAAAATACGGAAGTCATGCAGCCGCAGGTGTTCCCTGCCGCCGCGTGAGACAGGTTCAATGGCCGGGCGTCCTTTGGGGCGTCCGGCCTACTTTTATAGAATGGAGGTCCCTGATGGGGAAAAAAGGATTTGAGTATGAGATACGCGGTTACAGATATGCGCCTGAGAGTTTCCGTGCTTTTAAAGGGCTGCCGGGACAGAAAATGGAGCAGATCCCACTGTCAGGTGAAAAGCGCCGGAAAATGGGCTATCTCTGTATGACCCAAGGCGGTAAGGCTGGTGTAGCTTATGTAAAACATATCGAACGGGAGCGGGAACGCAAGTGCCGTCTGTATATGACCTATGGCTTTCTGATCAAGGAAAATCCACACAGATATGTGTACTGTGCGGAGCTGCGATGCAGGGAAAGCGACCCGCTGGCGGTGCGTCTGGATACCCTGCGTGCGTTCCGGGAATGTTTGGCCCAGCACGGAGGCCGTATTGAACAGAGTGTGGAATGCGAACTGGATGGGAATTACCGCCCCGTCAAAGTGCGAAAGAATTATGAGACTGCCGATTTGAGCCGGCCGGTAGTGGTCTGGCTTTATACGGCATGAAAGGAGAACTCCATGAAACAGCTTGGAAATCTGGCCGTGGTCTGTGCCCAGCGCCCTGATGTGTTGATGCAGATTTATGGCAGCGAGGTAAGCATACACACAGGAGAGGGGCCGGAACGGGCCGTCCTCACAGCAAAATGGGATGATGATGAGACGATCCAGAGCATCATCCGGGAATTGAATTTTGGCCGGTATGCCCCGGACAGGGAAAGGATGGTGCGGCATGATTAAAAACCTGAACCAGCTCAAACGCGCTCTTCGGCCTGGTATGCGTCTGGAAGTTATCGGCCACTGCCGGCCGGGGTGCATTGGGCAGCTGCGGGAGGTCACTTGGGTCAATACCCAGGGCTTTTATACCAAAACGCTCAATCCGCCCGATCCGAAGCTCAATGCGGCAAACGAGGGGCGCGGCGCCATCCTCTGGTGGGGAGCCGCGCGCACCTGGGAATTTGAAGATGGGGTGTGTAAGTCGTACACCCGTAGCGAACATACGGCGGAGACGCTGATTATGGCGTTCCGTGTTTTAGAAAAGGAGGCGGCCTGATGGACCAGAATTTGTTGATGAAGCAGCGGGAGCTGAACGACCGGCTCAACCGCTACCGGAATGAGTATTACAATCTCAACAGCCCCAGCGTCAGCGATGCGGTCTATGACCGATTGTTTGAGGAGCTGCAGGACCTGGAAAGTGCAACGGGCGTCCAGATGTCAAATTCGCCCACCAATACCGTGGGATACCCGGCGGTCAGCAAACTGGAAAAAACAAATCACTCGATTCCGCTGCTGTCTCTGGACAAAGTGAAGAATGCGGAGGATTTGTGCCGCTTTATGGGAGAGCATCAGGTGATGTTCATGCTCAAGTTGGACGGCCTTACCATCAAGCTGACCTATGAAGGGGGCAAATTGGTGGAGGCAGCTACCCGGGGCGACGGTGATGTGGGCGAAATCGTGACCCACAACACCCGCGCTATTGGCGGCATCCCCGAGAATATCCAATATGAAGACCGCCTGGTGGTCACCGGCGAGGCGTTCATCCGCCCCAGCGATTTTGAACAGCTGAAAACCACTCTGGTGGACAGCGATGGGAAACCCTACAAGAACGGCCGCAATCTGGCGGCCGGCTCAGTGCGCCTGTTTGACGCCGGGATCTGCCTGGGACGGCGACTGATGTTCATGCCGTTCAATGTGCTGGAGGGCATGGAGGAATTGCCTCGCAAGTCGGAGCGCCTCAAGGCGCTGCGGCCGCTGGGCTTTCTGCCCTGCAAGTACATGGTCACCAAGCGCCCTTTGACGCAGAAGGAAACCGAGGACGGTATCCGTCAGCTCAAGGAGTATGCGGCGGACGCTGATATTCCCATTGACGGTATCGTTATTACTTACAACGACATCGCGCTGTCCAAAAGCTGCGGGCGCACGGGCCATCACTACAAGGACGGCCTTGCCTTCAAATTTGAGGATGATTTGTTCCAGACAAAGCTCCAGACGATTGAATGGACGCCCGGCCGCACCGGCGAGATTGCCCCGGTTGCCATTTTTGAGCCGGTGGAGATCGACGGATGCGAAGTGTCCAGAGCCAGCCTGCACAACCTGTCCTTCATTGAGGATCTGGAATTGGCGCCGGGCTGCCGTATCCTGGTGAGCAAACGAAACATGATCATTCCCCATGTGGAGGAAAACCTGGACCGGGGCAATTTTTCTATGGATGCCGTGATCCCGCACCAGTGCCCCTGCTGCGGAGAGCCGACCAGAATCCACGAAACCAGTGGCCGCGGTGAAAACGGCGAGGAACGGGTCATCAAGACCCTGTTCTGCGACAACGCCGCCTGCGAGACCCGGCGCCTTAAACAGTTCGTCCATTTTGTGAGCAAAAAGGCCATGAACATTGAGGGACTGTCGGAAGGAACGCTGGAAAAGCTAATTGGCCGCGGATGGATTCACAGCTATCTGGACATTTACCGCCTGGATCAACATAGGAATGAGATCATCCGGATGGACGGTTTCGGTGAAAAGTCCTGGCAGCGTCTTTGGGACGCCATCCAGCAGAGCCGCAGCACGACATTCGAGCGGTTTGTTATCGCTATGGACATCCCGATGGTCGGCAATACCGCCAGCAAGGTCCTTTGCCGGGAATTTCACGGCAGTCTGGACGAATTCCGGGATGCCGTCTATGGGGGCTATGACTTCCGACAGCTCCCGGACTTTGGAGAGACGCTGCACAACAACATTCAAGAATGGTTTAACAAGGAAGAAAATTTCTGTATTTGGGAGGAATTGCAGATGATGATGAACATTCAGAAACCGGTGGAGGCCGACAACCAGACTATCAACAGGGACAATTCTTTTTCCGGAAAGACCATTGTGGTCACGGGAAAGGTCGAGCCTTACACCCGCGACGAGATGAACAGCCTGATCGCCTCATTGGGGGCAGTGGCCGGCAGTTCGGTGACCCGCAAGACCGATTATCTGGTCTGCGGCGAGAAAGCTGGCAGCAAGCTGTCCAAGGCGCGGGAACTGGATATCCCGGTGCTGACGCCGGAGGAATTTTTCCGCATGGCCGGTGTGGCTTAACCAGTCGGTTCATCAGAGTTTGACAATGGGGAGAGGGCGGTCTGCGCCCTCTCCCTATATTTTTATGGAGGAACACCATATGGAAAGAAAGTATTTCATCCCTGTTGTCAATCGCGTTTATACCAACCGCAATAATAAACAGTACCGCTGCACCGGCTTCGTGGAGGGCAGCTGCCCGTGGGAAACGGTAGCCTATTTCACAAGGCTGTCCGACGGCTGGAGCCTGACTGCGCACGGACCGCAAATTTACGAAGATGGGACGATTGAATGGAACTATTCTACCGGCGGGCATTGGCCGCAGTGAAAAGGAGGAAAATATTGTGACCCAAGAAATTATACCTGCATACAGCACCTTCCAGAAGGACATAGATCTTACGCTGTATCACGCCTTTGCTGAATTGGTCGTACAGACAGCCCAGGACGGTGAGGCGAGAATCCTTTACCGTCAGCTGGAAGCGAGACAAATCTGGCAGGAAGATCAGAATGTTTCCAGCTATTTTGAAGCTTACAGCCTGCGCTATCCCGGTGAAGTGCTGGAACGCTTCGAGGAAAAACTGGGGACAGACATACGCATCCTGCGCGCGCTGGCGCTGGCCCTGGGCTACACCCGCCGGTGCCAGGCCGACACAATGTTTGTGGGCAATCAGCGGAACGATTTTATTCAAAAACTTCGCAGGACCGCCGGGACGGATGTTTACCTGCAAGGCGCGCTCTATCTGCTGGAAACCGACGCTCTCCGGCGCCGCACGCGGCTGGATGAACTGGCCGCCAGGGAATACGCCAGGACGGAGGAGGCTCTGTTTGTGCTCTCCCTGTTTGATGATCCGGAGACCGGCTATCAGGCCATGCGGCCGCAGCTGACGCGGCTGTTTGGACCAGAAAGGACGATTTCTATGGCACGGGATTTTGGCGTGCTGGAATGGTTCATCCGTTTCTACGCTGAAGAGGCAAAACGCTATCGGGGAAAAAACGATCTGGTATTGCGGACGCTGATGAAGCTGCCCTACATGAACATGAAGCCGGACAGCCGGGAATTTTCGGTTTTGCATACTGCCGGGTACAGCATGGAAGAGATCACAATGGCAAATTCCCTGGCGGTGTGGGCCGACCGGATACCGGACCGGCTCTCATCCAAAGGCATTGTGGCGGAAAAGATCGCGGTGGCCTGCGTCCGAATGCTGCTGAACGGCCCGGATGGACAGCCGGAAGAGATCTATGCGTACATCAGCTGGCTGTTCCAGGTTTACAAGAAATTTGAGGTCAGGTACGAGGGATATCAGGATCTCTGGGCAGCCATCCAGACGGGGCTTGCACCCACAGCACCCCAGACTATCCTCTGGATGAATCAAACAATTAAAAGACAGTTCCCTTATCGCTTCGATGTCTTCGACCCGCGATACGACATTCTGGCAAACGAGCTGAGTAATGAGGAATATGCGGAACTGTTTACCGTGCAGATGCTCCGTTCCCGTGCGGCGATCCCGCTGCGGCGCTGGCTTACGCGGTATCAGGCCCTGACTGGTGTGGAGTATATTGAGTATTTTAACAAGCGCCATTGGCTTACGCTTCGCAGCTTTGTTTTGCTGGTGGAGCGAAAGGAGATCAATTTGTGGCAGTTTTTTGAGCAGCACAAGGGGGACGGGGCTCGTGCCCATCCTCTGGAGCTTTTAGAGGAATATGCGCTGAAAATCTCCAGCTGGCGGTGCTTTCGGTTCGCGCAAAAGCTGTTCAGTCAGTACACCTTCTCCCAGCTACAGGAAATTTTCGGAGATAACTTTTATTTCCACCAGAAGTTTGTCAAGAAGGAAAGCTATTATAACAAAAAAGTCCAATCGTTCTCTATGGTCCGGCCGTTCCTGACAGCGGAGCAGCACCGCCAGCTTTATGACTGGATCGATGCCTCGCTCTTTCAGACAGAGCCGGAATACTATGATTCGTTTGTCCTCTGTGCCCTGAAGGCCCCGGTGATCCAGCGCATCTATGACAAACCGCTGCTGGCGTCTGTGCTGCGGCAGCTTCTGACACACGATGCCTGCAGTGGCTACGAAGTAAATCAGTTAAAGGAGCGGTTCTATTCCAAGGAAGAAATGGAGGCCGACCGAAAAGCCACCGCCGAACAGGAAGAACAGGAAAAGGAACGCCAGTGGCAGCAGCAGGTCATGAAATGTCAGGAGAAACTGGCAAGTTGCTATAATGGCAGCGCGGAATCCCTGATCCAGTTCATGCACGGATATCATTTTGGTGAGATCAGGAAAGCTGCGCTGGGTATGGTCTATGAAAAATTGCTGGAATGGCCGGCAGGCTGCGCTCAGACCCTTGAGGCGGCGGAAATGTGGAAATTTTTTGAGCTGTGCGGGAGTCTTGTGATGTATGAGCCTCGGCCGCGCAGAGAGATATTGACAATGGTGCAAACCATCGTAGGAGGTGAAGCAGCATGACAAACACATTGAAGCATTTAGCCCTGCTCGCCCGCATGGAGAGCAGCGGCCTGAAACTGGGATTGACGGGAAAATTCCCGGAGGATGCCCTGGACCAGACCTGCGAGCAGGTGGAAACTTTTCAATTACAGAACAGGCTCCGCACCGGAAATGACAATACGCAAATTCAGAAGGAACTTGTACGGACGCCGGAATTTGCGGCGCTCTACTATGCGCTGTGCAATGATGGGGTGGATGACCGGTCGATCACAAGTATGCTCCAGTCGGCTATAGCCTGCGATGAGCAGTTGACGCAGTATCCCAAAGAACAAGTGCTGGCGGCAGCGGGAACGGATATCCCTTTGTCCCTGCGATTTTATTACATGAAATTCTACCTGCCGTTTATCAAGTATGAGGAAGAAGGAGAGGCCATCATTGACAACATCAATGCCTTCCCGGCCACAGAACGGGAGGAATTATCCGCATTGACGGACGCACAGAAGAACATGATGCGGCAGCCGTTTCTCGGCCCGTACCTGTTCAACTGGAACAACAATACGCGCGAGGCGCTGGAGTTGCTGGAACAGAACAAGCCCCTTCAGCGGGTCCTGACACTGCTCTACCGGCAGGGGGTGGCGCTTGATCTGAACGCGGCACGGCTCAAAGACCTTTGCTGGGTAGAGACGGCCGATGTGATGAAATTCCGCCGCCTGCTGGCCGCCTTTGAATATGATACCGAAGACCTCAATGCCTTTTTTGAGCGGTGGCTGGAAAATCACGCGGGGCAGTATGACCTTAACTGGTTTATCTCGCACACAGCGCCGCTGGACAAAGGACAGCGGCAGGAGATCCTGCGAAATGACCTGAGCTATCTCAATGCCCTGTACTCCGGGAGGCTCCATCTGGATTTCAGCTCTATCCGGCGCCATCAATTCCCCATCCTCACTTATGCAGTGCGGCATGGGAAGAAGCATTTTCTGGATCTGGTGAGCGAGCACAGCGAACTGTTCCTTTCGCTGGGACGGTATGTGATGCTGTTTGAGGATAAGTTCTGTGAACACTGCAACCTCAACAGCCTCACAGCCAGGAACCTGCAGGCGTGCGATACAGTAGAACGCGGCAGCAGCCATTTTGACCTGCTGGAAGACGGCAGGCAGTACACCTTTGAAGAGATGTGGCTGCTGTGGCAGCAGGATGAAATCTATGTCCGGCTCTACGCCATGCTGACGCCCCTTTCCGTGGACAGACGGCTGCTCACTTTGCGCCAGCTATTGAAGCATGGGCTGGTCAGCCACCACATGGAAGACCAGGAACTGGAACAGCTTGCCCGGTGTCTGCTGGAAAAGCCGTTCAGTGAGTGGTATCGAGGCGCTTTTGGACACATCCGCGGCCTGACCCGGAGGACTGCCATGTGGCTGCTGCGGAAATATGAGCAGCTGCGGGTATTTATCCCGGAGATGCAGTCCGAGGCGGACGCGATCTTTGCGCTCAACAACGGGGCGGTGATTGCCGGACAGAAAAACTGGACGCAGGTTCGTGCCGCTGTTTTGACGATGGATCGGGACTGGCTTGACCTGAAAGAAAGGTTTTCCATTACCGATGAATTTGTGGAGCAGCACAGGGGGCCGGTCACCAATTTCCTGCTGCGCGGCGGCAGTGCGATGGTGCGTGCTCTGTACGGCTACCTGCAGGGTGACGATAAGGCTATCGAAGCCCTGAGAAGGATCGTACAGGCCGAACTGATGGGCCAATTCTATGCGTTGAAATATTTTGCCGATGACCTGCGGCGGGAGATCCGTTATCCCATCAGCGAGGTGCAGGAGGCAACATGGAAACCCAATCTCACACTGAAGCGGGGAGCATTTTCCGCGGAAGAAGCGGATGATTTCTACTTTACGATGAGGCTGGGAGAATTGCCCCGCACCACATGCCTTTCCTGCTGGGACGGAAACCAGAGGGACTGCCTGCTGGCAGCCTTTGATTCCAACAAGAAGATGATCTTGATTCGGAAAGGTGAAGACATTGTGGGCCGCGCCTGCATCCGGCTGACAAAAGGGGCGTTCCAACGACCTGCGGACTTTAATTTTTCTTTTGCTGATCTGGCTCAAGTGCAATCGGCGGATAAAAAGCGCGCTGCTGACGAAATGCTGGTTCTGTTTTTGGAGCGCATCTATACTTCCAGATTGAACGATGAAGAAGTGAAAACCGCAATGAAGCTGGCCGTTTCCCTGGTGACGCAGAAAGCGGCGGCCATCGGCGCCGTCGCTGTGCTGGCGCGGCGCTATCTGGGCTGCTATGACCGCGATCAGTATGTTGGCAGCCACTTCTATGTGTATATCTCAAAATCCAAAAACGGACAGCAGTATCTGGATTCAATGGGAGGCGCCGCGGTGACTTCCCACAAAGAGCAATATACGGGGGCTGTTTTCCTCGTAGAACAGGCGGCGATGCGCACGGCAGCGCCGCAGAAGGAGGATGAATTTTATGAATGACCGTACTCTGGTAAAATTACGATGCAATAAGGAAATGTTGGATATTCGGACTGTATCCTGGACCCGAAAATCCCCCTACAGTTTTTCCATTTTGAGAAGCGAACTCCAGCAACTGGAGCAACGGCCACAAAACCGGCTGATTTCCGGTGACTGCGGTTCCTTTGCCGTCCTGCGGCTGACGCAGAGGCCAGGTGACATGAAGATGCTGGAGATCCGGTTCACCTGGCTTCAGGAGATCGGCGCCGGTAAAGTACACGGCTGGCAGGAGAATATTCGGCTGCCCTATGAGCCGTTCCATGTCTTTGTGGAAAATGGAGAGGATATGGATGGCGCAGAGTGGCACCACCTTTCCGTCCCGGAAATGCTCATGCCTCGTTATGAGTTCCACAGCCGGAAAAATCTCCATGAGGTTGCCCGGAGGCCCGTTCTCCGGCGCAAGCTGGGACGAGTCCTGGGGCGGCATTTCCAGTGGCGCGGCACAGAAAAGATCGTCATTTATGATGACGGCCAGCCTTACAGCTTCTTTTTTGAAGAATACACGCCTTATGGCAGAGGAATTTGCGGCGGCATCATCCTGAATAGCGCCGAGGACTTGGCAAAGGCCCAGTACAGCGTACATACCTAAACAGTACGCTGATTTCGTGTAACAAACGCAGCGCCGCCGGGCAGAGGGATTTTCCTTCTGCCCGGCGGTATTTTTTTGTTTCTATTGATAATAGTACGGAGTAGTAGCACTCCTTACTGTCACCGCTTGATTGTCTGCAAACAAAAGCAGGCAGGACTGTCAATGATAACAAGAAACAGCATTTAAGCGATATGGCTGGCATTGCTATTTGGCGGAAATATAAAGTATCATAATGGAAAATGTGAAAAAAGTGAACTTATCACTCTTTTTTCTTGATATCGCTAATTCCAAAGAGTGCAAACACCAGAGCCAAAACAATCAGCGAAATAGTATTTGCAGATACAGAGGGCATGAAATAATCGACGATATAGAAGCCGTAAAATGTAGCGATAGTATCTAACAACACATACATACAGACAGCTATTTCCCCTGTTATTCTGTCGAGATTAAGCAGAGCTTTTGGTAGTGCGCCCGCTATTAAATTTATGGGATACGAAACAACCGACGCGATTATAAAATAGAGGATAAAGCCGCCGACGCTCTCATATTCAAAGCCGAGCAGACGCATAATTGCACCGCTGAATATGGCGATTATGGCCAGGACGACGATGATTAGAAGCGCCCCCAAAATGAATGTGATTATTTTTTCCCGCTTTTTGTTGCTGTTATTATTCAAGAGTTTTGCTCCCTTATGTCGTGATTTGATTTTGAAGCTAATATGAGTATATCACAGGAATATGAACTTTTCCATTGGAATTAAAACAATTATCAAAGTCTTAACGACCTATCTAATACGGTTATCCAAGAGGTGGTATGTTGCCTGTACTCTTTGCGGGAGAAATATCAGGAGGGTTCTTGTAGACAGGTAAAACAAAGTTGCTGCAAAGCTCTGTCTGTTTCGACTTCCTGCTCTTGCGTTTTGACATTCTATATGGCACTCTTTCATCATAAGCATATCCAGTTTACACACAAAGGAAAGGTGATCTTAAAATGGCAGAGTCCGAGAATAAACGCACGCGCCGCACCCCGCAGGAGAGAGCAGCTGAGGTGGACGAAAAAATCGCAAAGATAGACCAGTCCATCAAAGAGCTGGAGTCGAAAAAGGAATCTGTTGTAGCAGAGTATGATGCGAAGATCACCGCAGCCAGGGACCGCATCAAATCTCTGGAGGCCAAGAAGCAGGAAATTCTGGCTCCCAAGCCGCCCCGCAAACCTCGGAAGACGAAAAAGCAGAAGATCCAGGAAATCGTTAAGCTGGCAATGAAAAACGGAATGTCGGTGGAAGAGATCGCCGGCCAGCTCCATGTAGAAGTCGAGGACTAAATCCTTTGGCAATATAACAGCAGCGCCGCCCCGACTCTACCGGGGCGGCGCTGTTCTTTTAGTGAGAAAATTTTTATATTCTCAGTACATGAGACCTTATTTTCATTCTTCTGCGTTTGAATCAACTGTCCTTGCATCATCATTAGTATATAGATCAGCAGGAATTGAACTGACGGAAAGTTGTTCTTCTGGCGATAAGGAATTATACCATTCAAGCCATTCAAGAGTTTCTTCGGTCAAGTCGGACTTGCTGAATAATTGCCCATTAAATTCAACGGTGCCATCAGAACTTATATCATCAGAAATAGGCGTCAATGCCTTTAGCAGCTCATTTCCTGCTACACCTAATTGTGCATCATCACTTGCAAAGGGAATACGAAGCAAATATTGTTGGTCTACTTCATAAACATAGATATAGATGCCTGAACCGATATCCTGTGTGTCACCTAAAAATGAAAGAACTTCCTCCCTTGTCATGGTTGGGGTCAATTCTCGTATTTGCTCAGATGTTACCTGTGTCGGTGTATCAATCGGCTTTTCGTTATCTGGCGATAGGTTAAGGATTTCTTCGGTCAATGGACTGCTTTCCCCGGCATCAATGGTTTTTGCCGCTTCTTTTATTTCTTTGCGAGAATAATCACTTAAATCTTCAACAGGAATACCGAGGGAATTCAGATAATTAACTGCTGCATTATATTGGATTGTATCAATAGCAAATGCAGTTAATGGTATCATCAAGCACAAGCACGCCGCTATGGCTCCCCACTTAAACCAACTACCTTTTTTCTTTTTTGGGGTGTCATGAACCGCATTATAGATAAGATTGTCGTCAATTTTACCAATCGCATCTAATAGTTTTTCACTTTTCATAAATTGATCCCCTCCTTTTCAAAATATGTCTTCAGATCATTTCGCATACGGAACAGCAAGGACGCAACTTTGCTCTCACTCATACCATAAGCTACAGCAATATCTTTTATCGAAAATAGATGCCAATAACGCCGAATAAAGATATTCCGTTTTTGCTCTGGCTGGGCGTATAAAAAATCATTGATTGCTTTTACTAAGATCTGTTCATCTATCATCTGCTCAACATTTGCTTGATCTGGGATGCAATCTTCTAATTCGGATAACACAAGGACGGTTTGCCCCAGGCCTCGCTTCTCTGCGGTATATTTCTTGAAACGATTGATCGAGAGGTTTCGGGTGATTTTTCCCAAATAGGTTGATAAGCGTTCTGGGCGTTGCGGCGGCATGGACTTCCAAGCACCTAACCAAGTATCGTTGACACATTCCTCTGCGTCCTCGTTGTTATGCAGGATATTGTAAGAAATGGAATGACAATAGTCGCCGTATTTATCTGCACTTGCAGTTATGGCAGCTTCGTTCCGCTCCCAATACAATCCGATGATTTCATTGTCCTTCATTGCGTCCTCCTTTCCTGTTGCGTAAAGGCCTTTCACCTATATACACAACAAAATTTGTTATTCATTGCATGAAAAATGAAAAAAGGTTAAAAAATTTGGGGGACTCAAAAGTATAATTTCAACCGCGAACTCTCAGTGCAATTTAGCTTTTCAAAAAATTATACCACAGTGCTTCGGAAATCTGTACTGAACTGTGAAAAGTAGCGCCGCCTCGATTCTAACGAGGCGGCGCTGTTCTTCTATTTTGTTGTGAAGCGGTAGCCGTGGCCCCGCACCGTCTCGATGATACCGGCGCCCAGCTTACGGCGGAGCTTGTAGACCATGCTGGAGATTCCCGTCCAACTTGCGTCATAGGTGTCCGCGGCAACAGCCTCGTAGATCTGGCGGGCGGAGAACACCTGCCCTGGCCGGCGGGCCAGCAGGAGCAGAATGTCGAACTCCATCGGCGTCAGCTCCACCGTCTGGCCGGTCTGCCAGACTTGCCTGCGCTGCGGGTCGATTTGCAGGGAGCCAAAGAGTAGCGGCGCGTCTGCGGAGGCGGTCACTGTGGAGAAGTCTGCGACAGAAGCAAGGGCTGTCACGGCATTTGCAAAGATGGCGTCCTCGCCATCGCTGAAGGATAGAATTATAAACTTCCCATGTGGATCACCTCTTTCTATTATGTGGTGTGGTCATCTTGATTATCACTTGGATTAGCCGACTTAACTGTATCTGAAAAATGTTAGTTTAATACGGCTTTTAATCGGTTTATTTAATCGGCAAAGTAACATAGAAGGTTGCTCCGCCCCCTGCGGTATCTGTAAAGCCGACAGTTCCCTCCAACATTTTGGACAGCTCCAAAGCAATACTCAATCCCAAGCCAAAATGTGTTTTATCCGAACGGGATTTATCTGCACAATAGAAGCGGTCAAAAATATAGGGTTTGTCTTTCTCTGCAACCCCACACCCATGATCGACAACGGAAATCGTGACTTCCCTTAGTGATAAGCTGGCACAAATGTCGATGGAGGCCCCGGCTGAAGAATAATAGATGGCGTTATCCATGAAAACGCTCAGGATTTGGAATAAGCGTTCCCGATCCGTGAATAGCTTCGGAAAACTGGTTTGATTTAGGTCTAAGTTCAGACAGAGCTTTTCTTTCATACATATCGGTTCGTAGGCTTCATAAAGGGAAATCAGTAAGGTATCCAAATTGACCTCGGATTTTTGTATCGTCCATTTGTCCGCGTCCGAAGAAGCGAGAAGCAGCATATCACGGACGAGCCTTGACATCCGCATACATTCGGAATCAATCGTCTGTAAACCAGCCTGTATTTGCGGTTCATCCTGCGAGATAGTATCTTGGAGTTTTTCCGCACTTGTCATAATCACTGCCAGTGGTGATTTTAGTTCGTGGGAGGCTGCCGCAACGAAGTCTTTCTGACCTTTCAAAATCTTTTCTGTCGGTTCAAATGCCTTTTTGATAAGGAATCGGCTCAAAAGAAATATGCACAGGAAGGAGAAAAGCCAAACCAAACTATAGGATACCATGTGAGTTACAAAAACTTCCCATAGAGAGGTTTTCGGATAGAAGATCTCCAGCATATAAATCTGCCCTGATTTTGCCCGGATGGTTGCAGTGACCCCATAGTAATACTCGCCTTGGCTGCCCGTGATCTCTAATGGCTCCATAATGGAGGACGCCTCAGAAGTCGTCTGGAAGTACGCAATCATCTCATTCATGGATGATGAGAGTGTTTCTGCTTCTGTTGGGAAATTGGCGTTGTTTTCGTAGAGGACGTCACCATATAAATCCTTCAAAATGGTGGATACCTCATTGTTCCCCCAGTTCAAGAGTATGCGCTCTGCCGGCGCCTGTTCGGTTTCCAATTCCAAGACGAAAAAAGAGGCCATTTTCTGCAGGTAGTTTTTATCTGCTGCGACTTCGGACTGATATTGGCCATAAGAAAGAACCGCCATAACAGCGGTGATGAGGCACATGATCGCAATCATAAATATCGCCTGTAATCGGTTGGATAACTTTTTAAGCATGGGATCGCTCCAATTTATAGCCGGAGCCATAGACCGTTCTAATTTCACATTGGCTCTGCAGTTCTTTTAACCGTTTGCGGAGGAAAGAAATATAGTTTTCTACGTTCCCTGGTTCAATATTGGAATCGGCGCCCCAGACCCGCAGTATAAGCTGTTCTTTTGTAAGCTGTGTCTCCGGCGTTCTCATCAGGCTGTACAGCAGTTCCGTTTCTTTGGCTGTCAGGGTCAATGACTGACTCCCTTTTTGCAGCAACCGGTTTACCCGGTCAAATGTTAAATCTGCGTAGGTCAAGATATTGGTTTCTTTCATTTCATAGGGGCGTCTTGTTAATGCCCGGACCCTGGCAAGAAGTTCCCGGATGTGGAATGGCTTCACCAGATAATCGTCAGCGCCGCCATCCAAACCGTCGATTCGGTCATCCAAGGCGGACATCCCCGTGATGATAATGACAGGGATGTTGATTCCTTTTCGCCGCATGGACTTTATGATCGTCAGGCCATCAATGATGGGGAGCATACGATCCACAATGGCGAGTTCATAACCTAAGTCTGTATTGAGTGCGTAAAGCATGGCGGTTTCCCCGTCGTGGCAGCTATCTACGGAATAACTCTCTTTGCTGAGAGCTGCTTCAATCGTGTCGCACAGGTTTAAATCATCTTCTAACAGTAAGACTCTCATTTCTATCAAATCCTTTTTGGGGTTCTTTTTTATAGCCGATTATACCATACGAAACCTCTAAAAGTCCTCTAAAAAATTGTGAATATCCGTCCGCCGCTTAGAGGACTTTTAGCGGAGTCTTTTTGTATCATGGGAGGGCAGTCAGGCGGAGAAACGCGGAAAATCGCGTATTCCAAGCTGCAAGGTGCGGCAGGATTGCCGCATAACAAACTCTTATCACACAGAAAGGCGGAATTTCAAATGAAACATTCAAAGTGGATCGCATTGCTTTTGACAGGTGTGTGCGCTGTATCACTGCTGGCAGGCTGCGGCAGCAAGGGAAATGATACTTCCCCGCAAACTTCTTCCCAGCAGCAAGGCAGCGGCAAACTGAACGAGGAGGTATATGAAGGTTCGGTTTTAAGCGGAACGGTGATAAACTATGGGGATGGTGAGTTCTCTGTATTAGCCATTCAGGAAGAAACCGCTGATGATGGCGGAGAGATCGCCATCATGCCCGCCCCCGGCTCCGAGGGAGAAAACAGCACAACAAAGGTAACTTATGGCGAAGATTGCAAGTTCCAGGTTGTCAAAATTGACGCTTCACAGGAAAAAGCTCCTGAATATCAAGAAGCCAGCGCCGGGGATGTGCAAAAGCTCACAGAGGTTATTGTCTTTGGAGAGGAACTTTCTTCCGGCGAAGTACAGGCAGACAAGGTACTTATTGCGGACATTTACAACAAGGACAAAATGCCCGGCAGCTATTAAGAAGTGACGAGGTGGCGCGATGGCATTTTATCGAAGGGCTTTTTTATACCTGTGGCGAAAACGGGGGAAATCGCTTTTGCTTCTGCTGATCTTCCTATTTGTGAATACGATGATTTTAAGCACCAGCCTGATCCTGCGCGCCACAGAGGAAACGAAGGCCGCAATGCAGGAAAAAACGAAATCTAAGGTGGTCTGTGAGATCGCGGAGTCAGGCGCACAGATCACAGCACAGGATTTGGAACAAATAGCAAGCCTTCCCCATGTTATTTCTGTGAACCGTTTAGGTGAGGACTACGCGTTTTTAAGCAACGCGGTCCCGCTTACAGCCAGCGGTTCCGAAGAAGATGAGAACTGGATGGTGAAGCTGTCCTCTTTTGATGAGTTGGAATATGACAGCCCATTTGTAGACCGTCCGTACAAACTGACGGAGGGGGATTTCCTGAAGGCGGACTCAAAAAACAGCGCGATTGTTCATGCTGATTTTGCCGAAAAGAATGGGCTTGCAGTTGGGGACGAGATTGGCGTGGAGATCAACGGGGGCAAATCCATATCCCTGACGATTACAGGATTATACCGGGCAGGTAACGAGCGCAAGCAGGATGAAGATACCCTGGCGGTACACCGCATTGAAAATCAGGTGTTCATTGATAATACGGCTTATACGGAATTGTTCGGTGAGGATGATTTTTATAAGGTGGCTGTTTACACAGACGCACCGGAATACTTGGAAACACTGTCTGGGGATTTGCAAATCCTCTTGGGTGATAAAGCAAGCATAAAAGGTTCAGACGCACTCTATCGGCAGATGAAAGCTCCTTTGGAGCAGATCACGAAGGTCGTTGAACTTATGCTGCTCCTTACCTTTGTTACGGGAACGGTGGTTATTTCATTGCTGCTGTGTATGTGGACAAGGACAAGGCAGAAAGAAATGGCAGTATTCATCAGTATGGGCGAAAGGAAAATCAAAATTTTCCTTCAAGCCATACTGGAATCGGTAACGCTGTTTCTGATTTCAGATATAGCGTCCTGTGGCCTGGGGATTTATGCGGCTGGCTGGTTGCAGAAAATACTGGTTTCATCCAGCAATGACCAGATCAGCCTGCAAATATCGCTTCAAGCTCAGGATATGGCAGTATTGCTTGCCATAGGCGGAGCGGTTGTACTGATCGCGGTGTTTTTGGCTGTTTTCCCCATCCTGAAAACCAGCCCCCGTGAAATACTTTCAAGAATGGAGGGATAGAGCCGTGAATGTATTGCAGAGAGCGTGGCGCTCTGTTATTCGGAAACCTGTGAGAAGTATTCTGCTCTTATTGGTAATTTGTATCATCAGCCTGCTGTTTCTGTCGGGAATGGCCAGCCGGTCAGCAAATATCGCTGCGAAGGACAGTACCCGGCAGGCAATCGGCGCAGGCTTCTTGCTAACGAAGAACGCAGAAAATGAAAGCAAGCGGGTGGAAGAACTTTCTAAAAAAATAGGCGATAAGGACGGGAGCTTGGAGGGCTACCACCAAAAGAAAGAGATGATCGAGGGCCAGCCCATGTGGAGAACATGGACGGACAATGTTTTTCACTGTATCAAGACAGAGGACATTGAAAAGATCGCCGGTGTGGATGGTATTTCAGATTATAATATCACCGCGGCTCCTACCCGCGTCAAGGGCAGCAATTTTGAGAGGATCGAAGATCCCGAAGCAGACCAGACCTATGACTTTGGCGGTGTTGCGCTGCTGGGGAACAGGGACATGGCGCTGGACGCCAATGTACTCAGCGGGAATATCAGTATCGTAGAAGGCCGGATGGTAACGCCGGAAGATACCGACGTTTGTGTGATTTCCGAAGAACTCGCTGAAAAGAATGGTTTGAAAGTTGGGGACACCATAGGCTTTCACCCAATCGAAAACGACGGGCCTGTTTCAGAAGCAGCGATTATCGGAATTTATCAGGTGAAAGAAAAAATGACGCCTTATATGTCCGGCGACACTTATCGCTCCGAAAATGTCATTTTCACAGATTTACATTTCCCGGAAAAGGCAGAACAGGATACCCCTCTTTTTGAGCGGGCCTATTTCAAAGTGGCCAATGTGGATGATTACGAGAATGTAAAGGAACGGATCAGAGCATTAAGCCTTGACTGGAAATTGTATGACCTGATCGACAACAACGGAAATCTCACCACAATGGCCGGGAACTTTAATGACCTGGAAAATATCAGCGAAACCATGCTGTGGATCGTTGCAGGAGGCAGTTTTATTATCCTGTTTTTGATTTTCCTGTTTTGGATTCGCAACCGTAAAAACGAAATTGGGATATTGTTGTCCCTGGGAATTTCAAAGCCGAAAATCCTGCTTCAAATTGTTATCGAAGCACTTATGATTGGAGTGATCGCACTGGGTATTTCCTTTACAGCGGCTCCTGCGACTTCTCATGCGGCAGCAACATATCTCATAGGGCAGCAGGAAGAACAGGCACAGTTGGAGCAGGAAGCTGTCGAAGGGCAGGTTGCAACGGAATACAAAGAACCGGAGCTTGCAATCACGGGCGTACAGGCTGATGTAACGAAAAATATGCTTATGATTGACAGCCTGGGAATCGGCGCGCTCATCATTCTCTCGACATCGGCTGCAAGTGTCCTGATTTTCCGTAAAAACCCAAAAAATATATTAAGCGAAATGAGTTAGGAGGTGCCTTATGATTTTACAGGCCATAAACTTGAGCTATGCCTATAAAACAAAAAAAGACCGCCAGGTCTTGAAACAGGTATCTGCGGATTTTGAAGAAGGCCGGTTTTATGCAGTGGTGGGTTCCAGCGGGTCAGGCAAGACAACCTTCCTCTCTTTGCTGGCCGGACTGGACAGCCCCGGTAAAGGGATCGTCAAATACATGGGCGAGGATATACAGAAAAAAGGGTTGAACGCTCACCGCAAGCACAATATTTCCCTTGTTTTTCAGAATTACAATCTGATTGATTATCTCACCACTGAGGAGAACGTCAAAATGGGCGGGAGCAAAAATCCGGGGAGCCTACTGGATAAAGTGAGTATTCCCCGTGAGGATTGGAAACGAAATGTTTTGCAGCTTTCCGGCGGTCAGCAACAGCGCGTGGCGATAGCCCGCGCCTTGGCCAGCGAAGCCAAAGTGCTTTTAGCTGATGAACCAACCGGCAATCTGGATGAGGATACTGCTCAGGAAATTATTGAACTTCTAAAAAGAACAGCGCATGAACATGGGAAGTGCGTCATTGTCGTTACCCATAGCAAGACTCTTGCCAATGAAGCAGATGAAATTCTGGAAATCAGTCATGGGACGTTGCACAAGTGTGAGAAGTTTTAGAAAAGCAAAGATGGCTTGCTGTCAATCCCATATCGAACCAACTTTCTGAACATCACTGATATAATAGCAAACAGTGCCGCTCCGGATTTTCCAGGGCGGCGCTGCTTTGCTATTCTGGTGTGAAACGGTAGCCGTGGCCCCGCATGATAAACATGGTTTTCAAAAAATATGCCTCTGCCTGTTGAGAAAGGCGTCATCCAGGCGTAAAGGATATGTATAAAGCAAAAAAGGAGGCATTCACCTATGTTAATTGGTGTCGATCATGGCAATAAACAAATCAAGACGGTTCACTGCGCCCCGTTCGTTTCCGGCCTGCAGCAGAGCATGACCCGGCCGTTCGGGCCGAGCCTACAATACGGCGGCAACTACTATACGCTCTCCAACGAGCGCATTCCTTACCGCAAGGACAAGACTGGGGATGACCGCTTCTTTATCCTCACCCTGATTGCGATTGCGGAGGAATTGACGGCCCGCGGCGTTGACGAGAAAGAACTGTACCGTATCCAGCTGCCGGTGGGGCTGCCGCCGGCCCACTTCGGCGCCCAGGCGGAAAAGTTCACTGCCTATTTCCAGAAGAAAGGGATCGTAGAATTCCAGTACCGGGACAAGCATTACGCCATCAGCATTGATGATGTGGCCTGCTATCCCCAGGCCTATGCGGCGGCGGCCACCATGCTCCACACACTGATGAATGAGGCCAAGGCGGTAGTGGTGGACATTGGCGGCTTCACGGCAGACTATCTGCTGATGAAAAACGGAAAAGCTGACCTCAGCTCCTGTGATTCGCTGGAAAACGGCGTGATCCTGCTTTACAATAAGATCAGGTCCAGGGGCAACGCGGAATTGGATCTGCTGCTGGATGAGGGGGATGTGGACGCCATCCTCACCGGCAAGCAGACGCAGTACCCGCCGTCGGTAGTCCGGTTGGTGGAGCAGCTGGCACAGGAGTTCGTCAACGACCTGTTCAGCACCCTGCGGGAGCGGATGCTGGACTTGCGCTACTGCACGGTAGTCTTTGTGGGCGGCGGCGCCATTCTTTTGCGCCGGCAGATTGAGGTATCCGGAAAAGTGGGTAAGCCGTTGTTCGTCTCCAATATCAACGCCAATGCAGCCGGATATGAGTATCTGTACCGCCTTGAAGCTGCGGGCAGGTGACAGCTATGGCGGCCAAGAAAGAACGGGGGCGTTTTTCCCTGCGGTTCAATATCAGCGACCCGATCCATTTGGCAACGGTCGAACTGCTGGAAAAACAGCCTGACCACGGGAAAGCACAGTATATCGCCAATGCAGTCGTTTTCTACGATACCCACTTTGCAGATGACCCTCAGCCGGTAAGGGTGGCAGCTCCGCCCATAGACCGGGCCGCCATTGAAGCCATCGTGCGTGAGATTCTGCGCCAAGAGGCAAGGGACTCTGAAAAGCCTGCTGGCGCACTTGCCGCCTGCCCGGCTGCAGAAACAACAACGGCCCCGGCACCGCAGGAGCGGACGCCGGAGCCGGAATATGTGCCGGAGCTGGGAGAGGCATCGGAGGCAGATGATGCGATCCTCGGCCTGATTTCCAGCACAATGGAGGCTTTTCGCCAGGGGAGATGATATAAAAAGAGGTATGAGGGCTGCATTGCCGCTGGCGCTCATACCTCTTTTTCTTCCTGTATAGCCGCGATGAAGTTGTCGATAATATTTTCCAGGTGTCGGTATTGGCAGGGAGTCAACGACGAGACCTTTTGATTGAGCAGGCGTGTGTCGCCTTCCATGACCTGACCGCGCAGGAGATAGTCTGTGCTGATATCAAGCGCATCACAGATCTTCAGCATCGTTTCAGGCCGCATGGCTTTTGTGCCCAGCTCCGCAGTGGAAACGGTCTGGGGCGTGACATGTGCCATCTTGGCCAGAGCCTCTTGTGTCAGTTTTAGTTGTTTGCGCCGGTCCAGCATCCGCTGGCCCATTTCTTTCAAAAGTTCGCCCATTCGTAACCCTCCATGCTATAGCTATATTTTATCCGCTATAACATAAAAAATTAAGCGGCCATAGTTGAACTTACTCAGCCATAGCAAGTATAATGGGCTATATTGAGAAAAAAGTTTCTGGAGGAGATGAGATGTCCCAGTTTTACTCGTGTGCAATTACCAGTCAGCGGCCTACACGGTTCAAATTTAAGTATCAGGAATATATGACCTCGTGTAAGCGCCTGAAGAAGCGGCTGCACGATGTTTTTGCGGAACTGTACCGGCGCGGTGTGCGCCGGTTCTATGTTGGTGGGGCCCTCGGCGTCGATCTATGGGCTGGTGAGATCCTGCTGGAAATGCGCAGGCAGGAAGAGTACCAGGAGCTGGAGATCGTGCTGGTCTACCCGTTTCCGGGCCATGACGAGCGATGGGACCCAAAGAGTCGGGAGCGTCTGCGCCATCTGAAGGAAAACTGCGACCAGTTTGTAATGGGCAGCAAAATCGTGGGGGCCCAAGGGTATCGGGAGCGCACTGCCTACATGGTAGAACACGCTGATTGCCTGGTGGCCGTGTGTGATGATGAAACAAAGGGCAGCAGCGGAGTAGAGTTGGCAGTGAAATTAGCAGAGCAGCAAAAACTGTCCATAGTGCAAATATGTCCAAGGACAGGAATTGTAAAACGGAATTATACAAAAAGTGTTTTGCCCGGGTTTTAGCAAGATAGTGTCTGAGGATTTCATAGATCTATTAGATGGCATGAGTTAAATAATAGACTTTTCAATGGTAATATGTTATTATATTTCTTGATTAGTTACTGCTAACTCAAAAAGGAGATACTTTATCATGGGGCAGTTTGGAAAAATAGTAAGTTCAGATATTTTCGAAACACGAGCAGCGATTATGAAAGAAACAGACAGCGAAATTAAATATCAGATGCGATGTGATACGCAAAATGGCTTTATGCACTGCTATCATCTATTTCCTGGAATTGATTTGGCATATTCTACTTTTGAAGCATTTTCATGTCGTATGCGAAATAAAGCAATGCCCAATATCTTGGAGATTGCTTTTTGTCGCACAGGGCGGTTTGAGTGCGAATATAAGCGTGGGTATGTCACATACTTAGGTGAAGGAGATTTTGCGGTAAGTATACTTTCGCCAGAGCAGGAACCTCCATCGTTTCCTATCGGATATTATGATGGGGTTGCATTTATTGTCGATTTAGATGTAACGGGACCTGTTTTTGAAAATGTTGTAGAAGATGTATCAATAGACCTCACGGAGTTAGCACAAAAATTCTGCGCTGGGCATAGCTGCTCTGTTGTCAAAACTCCACCGAACCTTCTTCATGTATTTCAAGAAATCTGTGAAGTAAAGGATACTGCACCATTGGGGTACTTGAGATTAAAAGCATTGGAGAGTTTTTTCCTGCTTTCACAAATGCTTCCTCAAGATAACTTTGAAACGGCGGCATATTATTCTGCTACTCAGATTAAGAAAGTAAAAGCGTTGAAAGCAGAGTTAGCGGCTCAGTTGGATAGTCGAGAAACATTAAAAAGTATGGCGGATAGATATGGAATGAGCCTTACCGCCCTGAAAGACTGCTTCAAGGCGGTCTATGGAAAACCGATCCATGCATTTCAGCGCGAGTACAAAATGCAAGCTGCCACCAAGCTGCTGGTTACTACAAAGATGTCGATAGCAGAAATAGCGGGAATAGTTGGTTACGAAAATCCAAATAAATTTTCTACCGCCTTTAAGGAAATTATAGGGCAGTCTCCCAGCGAATACAGAAAGAGCAGAAATTGATTGGCTTTTTGGATAGATTGAGGCTTCTTGGAGTGGAGCAATAATTGAATATGGGGTATTATAAGCTTTGTGGTTAGCGATGTCTAACTACAAAGCTTATTTTTTTAGGAGGGAAACGAATGAGCAAGGCAACAAGGCGATTTATCGTCAATAAAGTCCTTGAAATGCTTATAACGCTCGTTGTTGTCACGCTGATTTCTTTCCTGCTTGTGCGCCTATCGCCCATTGATCCGGCAGAAGCGTATGCTCGCCGGTCATTTGCCGCATTTAGCTTTACGGATGAGCAGATGGAGGCGCTGCGGGAAGATATGGGCCTCAATGACCCGCTGCCCGTACAGTATGTGACTTGGGTACGGGATGCGCTCCATTTAGATTTTGGGGAATCCTTTGTAAGTGGGCAGCCAGTGTTTGAGAAAGTCACAACGGCTATCGGCATTACCGTAACGATTGTATTGATTTCAGCCGTTATTCAAGCAGTTTTCATTCTTCTGTTCGGCTGTCTTTGTTATCTGACAAGAAAAAGAATGATTGGCCATGTGCTGATTTTTCTGTGCATTGCAGGGGTGTCCATCCCATCCTTTTTCTTTGCCAGTTCCTACCTCGATATTTTTGCTGTCAAGCTCGGTTTGACATCGGTGGTAGGAAACACGGGACTGATGCGGTATCTCCCGGCAGCGGTCTGTATCGCCATTGGGTGTATCGCCCTGTTTTCACCCATGCTGGCGAATAACATCCAAAAAGAAATGGAGCAGGACAGCGCTTTCTATGCCCGTTGCAGAGGTTTATCTGAAGGGAAAATCCTGTTACGATATGCACTTCCCAGCGCGGTTGTAACACTTTTGCCCAGCTTCTGTCAGATGCTCGGACTTTGCATGGCCGGTTCTGCGATTGTAGAACGTGTGTTTTCCTTGCCGGGGCTTGGCTACTTAATCATTGACAGCGTGCTGTATCGGGATTCGCCAGTTATCCACGCAACAATTCTGTTCCTTGCGTTTTCGCTGGTAATGTTCAATATTCTTTCGGATATACTACGGCGGATTTTGCAACGGGATGCTTCTGCGAGAGAGGGGGCCAGACTATGAGCCGGACAAAACATATTCTCTCGTATGCAATTCCGATTGTAATATTGCTGTTTTTCCTGTTCGGATCTTTTTTTGCTCCTCACGATCCGACGGCCACAAATATTCGGGACAAATATCTACCCAGCAGCGCAGAATATCCGTTTGGGACAGACGATTTCGGCCGCTGCGAGTTTTCGCGTATCCTTGAAGGAGGGAAAACAACTTTAGGCATTGTGCTGGTCGGATCGGCCATAGTTATTTTGCTTGGTATCCTCTTTGGCATCTTACTGGCAAAGACAGGCCGCCGTAGAAATATTCTTGCAGAAAGTATTTTGAACGCAGTTACAGCGATACCGCCGGTGGCTTATCTGATTATTTTCATCGGTATTTGGGGAAACAGTATTCCCACCATGCTGGTGGCACTGACGGCATCTTTAATCCTTCGGATGATTAAGCTGGTCAAAACTTTGATTGAAGTTGAGTACGACAAAGCATACATCATGTGTGCAATTGCCTGCGGTGCAAGCAAGGTGCGGATCATGCTGGTACATATCCTTCCCAATATTATCCGTGACATCGTGCAATTTATCTGCCTCTCCTGCGCAGAAATGATTATTGCGATTTCTGGTTTCTCATTCATCGGCCTTTCTCTGGGCGATGATGTAATTGATTGGGGTGTTATGCTTTCCGATGCAAGGGCATTGGCCGGAACTCATCCGCAGTTGCTCCTTTATCCGATCCTCTTTATCTTTATCAGCTCCCTCTGTTTCAACTACTTGGGGCGGCTTTTGGAAAAGGAGGGTGCCTGATGCTTGAAATCAAAAATCTGACCGTGAAAGTAAAAAATAACGCACCGATTTTAACCGATGTTTCATTGTCTATTGACGAAGGGACTTGTATTGGACTGACTGGAGCCAGCGGCTCCGGAAAAACAACTTTGATTAAATCCATTATGGGGATGAACGGCGGCGATCTGGAAATCCCACAGGGTCAAATTCTCCTGGATGGAGACAATTTGCTGACGCATAGTGCGAAGGAGCGCCGAATGCTTTGCGGGGAAACGATTGGATTTATTCCGCAAAACCCAATGACAGCGTTTTTCCCACACGCAAAGATGGAGCGGCAGATCATTGAAACGCTCCGTATGCACACTGGTTTGGATAAAAAACAGGCCCATGCGCTTGCGGAAAATGTGCTGAGGAAAGTCAACCTGACCGATACGAAGCGAGTACTGAGTGCATATCCTGGAGAGTTATCCGGTGGTATGCTTCAGCGGATTGCTATGGCGCTAATTTTGGGGACGAAGCCTAAATATGTTTTGGCAGACGAACCGACCAGCGCCCTTGACGAAGCAAATCAGGATTTATTACTGGAGTTACTGAGGGAATATCAAGAAACAGCAGCGATTTTGTTCATCTCCCATGATACTGAGGCAATGAAAGCCCTATGCCCTATCACTCATGTGATGGAACATGGAAAAATTATTGAAACACAGGCGACTGAGCAGCTATTCATCCATCCGCAGCAGCCGTGGACCAAACGATTTGCCGAAGCTGCCTGTCACCGGGAGGAGGTGAACTGGAAATGGACTGCATTGAATTAGATAACCTCACCAGAACCTACTATGATGCGCAGGGGGAAACATTTTGTGCATTGGATCACGCCTCACTGATATGGGAGCAGGGCCATAGCATCGCCATTATGGGCGAAAGCGGCAGCGGAAAAAGCACCCTGGCTCGATTGATGATTGGACTGGAACGCCCCTCTGAGGGACGTGTCCTTATCAATGGCGTTGATACCACAAAATGGGGTCTGCGTGAATGGAGAAAATATCGAGGCAAGATCCAAGCGGTATTTCAGGATGCTGGCGGAACACTAAATCCATCATGGAGTACATCCAAAAATGTAGAGGAAGCCCTTGTAAATCTGACTGATCTTTCTCCGTCGCAGCGAAAAAACCGTATTGCTGAATTGATGGAACAAACCGGTTTATCCAAAAGCCTCCTTGATACTCCGGTCCGAAAACTGTCCGGCGGGGAACAGCGGCGGCTTGCATTGCTGCGCTCCCTGTCTATATCACCGGAATTTCTAATTCTGGACGAAGTAACCGCAGGCCTTGATTTGATTTCAACAGAAGCGGTCCTTCAACTTTTGGAAAAATATGAGCAGGAGCATGACTGCGCCTACTTGGTCATTACCCATGACATTCAAGTTGCCTCGCGGCTCTGCGAGGTCATTTATGAGATCGAACACGGCAAATTTACTAAAAAGGCCGTTCGATAAATATAAAATCACAGAAAGGAACGAAACGAGATGAAACGAACCAAACGTGTTTTGGGCCTCGCTCTTGCCGCTGTTATGTGTATGGGTCTGCTTGCCGGCTGCGGCGGAAGCCCCAGCAACAGCGACACCGCAGATGAAACAAGCGGAACGGAAACGAGCGAAAAGGTCTTGAACATCGCCACGATTGGCGAAACAACAACCCTTTCTCCCCTCTATATGATTGCGGATAACCGCCCCACTCAGAAACTGCTTTATGAGGGTCTTGTGAAATATGTGGATGGGGAGATCCAACCGGTGCTGGCGGAAGATTGGGAACTGAGTGAAGATGGCACACAGCTTACCTTTTATCTACGTCAGGGTGTGACCTTCCATGATGGAGAACCTTTTAATGCAGAGGCAGCGATTGCCAATATTGAGTCCTGGCATATCAACCCGTCTTTCGCATCGCTGCCCGGTGTTGTCAACTATACCAATATTGAGGCGGTGGATGAATACACCATCCGTCTGACCTATGATACGCCATACTTTGCATACATCAACGATTTTTGCTGGCCGGATGTCTGCACTATGATTTCTCCGAAACTGATTACCCAGGGAGACTTCCAGACCGTCAACGGTTATGCCGGAACCGGCCCTTACATCTATGATGAATATGTGGCGGGCCAGTACACCACCTTTGTCCGCAACGAAAACTATTGGGGTGAGCAGCCCTACTACGACAAAATCGTAGCGAAGTACATTCCTGACAATGCCTCCCGTGTGCAGGCATTACAGACCGGTGAGATTGACCTGATTTACGGCTCCGCTGAGTTGAGCTATGAGGACTATAACCAGGCCACCGCCATTGAGGGGATTGAGGGCAAGTTTGCGCCTTCCGGCTCGACGATCCGCAATATCATTCTGAATTTCAATGGGAATCTGGCTGATTTGAGCGTGCGCCAGGCGTTAGCCTATGCCATTGACAAGGAAGCTATTTCTGAGGGCCTGACCTATGGCTATGAGCCTGTGGCGAATACGATTGTTCCGGAGGGAACACCTTACTCAGACATCTGCGGCACTGTTGAGTATAGCTATGACGTGGATAAAGCCAATCAGCTCCTGGATGATGCCGGTTGGACAATGAATGAGTCCACCGGAATCCGGGAAAAGGATGGAACACCGCTTCATATAGTCTTTACCTGCCCCACGGATGACAGCACCATCGGTTCCATCGCAACTTTGATCCAGAGCCAGCTTGCTGAAGTTGGAATTGAAGTTGAGATTAAGAGCATGGAAAAGATGGAATGGTACGCAAGCTATATGGAACCCACGGGATGGGATATTACCGCTATGACCGCAGGTTTCTTCAATTATGCCATGCCGCAATGCTGGTTCTCTGCGATGATGGCTCAAATGCCAGAAGATGTTTCCATCCCGCTGTTGGACAACTCTGATGAGTTTATTTCCGCATTGAGCGAGTTTAAGACCTGCAACGATGATACCCGGCTGCGGGAGCTGTTTGAACTGCTCATCAATACAGATCTTGACCAGGTGCTGGATGTTCCTCTCACTCACCAGATGGATATGATTGTCTACAATACGGACAAGATTGCAGATTATAACTTTGCTTCTGATTATGCTTTCCTGGATGTGACACAGATCACTCCGGCAGAATAACATAAGTTTTGCGATGCGGGGTGGTCGGGAGGAGCCGACTGCCCCGTATTGCTTTAATGGAGGGTGAGAGATGATGAAACAGACACCATCGCCAGTCAAGCGGTTATGGGAACTGGCTGGCGCACATCGGAGAGCCTACGCGCTCTCCATCATCCTGGCTATCTTGGGCGTGGCCTGCGGGATGGTCCCATACTTCGCCATCGCTTATATCATGCTTTGTCTGATTGATGGCGTGACTGCCCTAAACACTTATGCGCTGTGGTGCGGTGTAATATTGCTCGGCTTCACACTAAAACTGCTCTTTTCTACCCTTTCGACAACCGTATCTCATACCGCGACATTCCAGACTTTGAAAGAAGTCCGTATTAAAATTGCCGACAAACTCTCACGGGTGCCAATGGGTTACATCATGGATCAGTCCTCTGGCCGGTTCAAAGATGTCATCGTTGATCGGGTAGAGAGCATGGAGCCGATCCTCGCACATCTGGTGCCGGAGATGACATCGAATCTGTTCGTCCCGCTGTGTATTATTGTCTATCTGTTTATTTTAGACTGGCGCATGGCGCTGGCTTCTCTTGTGACTTTGCCCATTGGTTTTCTGTGCTATATGGGAATGTCACGGGGGTATAGCGAACGATTTTCCGGCTTGATGAAACGGGTTCAAAAAATGAACGCCACGATTATTGAGTATGTAGGCGGTATTGAGGTTATCAAGGCATTCAATCAGTCGGCCAACTCTTATCAGAAGTATTCCGACGCGGTCAATGACGATGCCCGTTATGCGGTTGACTGGATGAAGGACACGCAGTTGTTTATGTCTATGAGCAATACGATCTGGCCCAGTGTTTGGTTGGCGGTTCTTCCCATTGGTGCAATTTTGTATCAACATGGAACCCTGTCCGCTCCGGTTTTTCTGACTATTATGATTTTGTCCCTGGGTATTGTCGGCCCGATTTTGGGAGCGATTAAATTTACTGACAATATTTCGCAGCTTGGCACGATTGTTGGAGAGGTTGGAAATCTGCTGGATGCCCCGGAAATGGTGCGGCCGGACCACAATGCTGATATTCACGACCTGTCTATTCACTTCCAGGATGTTTCCTTTTCTTATGACCTGAAGGACCCGAAGCCCATATTGGATCATATCAATCTGACAATACAACCTGGAACGATGACAGCTTTAGTAGGGCCTTCCGGTTCTGGCAAGTCAACGATTACGAAATTGATTACCGGCTTTTGGGAGGCAACATCCGGCGTGATTACTCTTGGCGGGGTGGATTTGAAGAAGATTCCCCTGTCGCAGCTTTCCTCTTATGTGTCTTATGTATCGCAGGATAATTACCTCTTTGATGAAAGTATCCGTGAAAACATCCGTATGGGGCGATTATCGGCCACCGATCAGGAAGTAGAAGATGTTGCCCGAAAGTGCGGTTGTCATGACTTCATCATGGGTCTGGAGCATGGGTATGACACGATTGTGGGAGGTGCAGGCGGCCACTTGTCGGGGGGTGAACGACAGCGAATTGCCATCGCCAGAGCCATGCTGAAAGATGCCCCTATTATTATTTTCGATGAGGCAACAGCTTACCTTGACCCTGAGAATGAAAGTCTGGTTCAAGAGGCTATTTCTAAATTGGTACAGGGCAAGACTCTGATTATGGTCGCTCATCGACTCTATACAGTGACAGGCGCAGATCAGCTTGTGGTGGTGAATCAAGGGCGGATCGAGGCAACCGGAACACATGAGGAACTTCTGCAAAAATGCCCGCTTTACAAAGAAATGTGGCAGGCCCATATTGGGAGCCGTGATGAAGGAGGTGCAACGGCATGATTACTGCCTTAAAGAAAATCTATGCTTTTTCCGGCCGCTGGAAAGGGGTTCTGAAAAAGTCAGTGGTGTTCAGCCTGCTACACTCAATCTTTGATATGTTTCAGATCGGCGCTCTTTTTCTGATCCTCAACGGGTTAGTGGAAGGAGTCAAAGGGCAGGATATTCTGTTCGCTTTTCTGCTTCTTTTGGCAGGGGTGATTGGAAAAATCGTTTGCAGCTATATTTCAGACTTTTCACAAACAAGAGTTGGCTATTTTATGTGCGCGGATAAGCGCATCCATGTGGGCGACAGAATGAAGTATATGCCGATGGGCTACTTTAACAGCCATAGCCTGGGGGATCTGACCTCTACCGTCACCACAACGATCAGCGATGTGGAGAATAATGCGCCATCGGTTCTAATTACAGTAATCCACGGTTTTATCCATGTAACGGTTATTACCATTGTGATGTTTTTCTTTGACTGGAGGATTGGTCTGCTGGCTTGCCTGGGGATTGCGATGTTTTTGCTCTGCAACTCCGCCCTTCAAAAGAAATCACAGGAAGTATCTCCTAAACGGCAGGCGGCGCAGGAGGACTTGGTAGGCGCTACCCTGGAATACATCCAGGGTATGGGCATCGTAAAGTCTTTTAATCTCGGTGGTGGGTCGAACCAAAAAATGAAACAGGCCATTGAGGAAAGCCGCGCACGCAATACAAAACTGGAAACCGTTTTCGGACCTTACGGAATGGTGCAACTGTTTGTTTTGCGATTGGCGAGTGTGGCAATCATGTTTTGCTCTATCCTGTTCTATCTGCAAGGCAGCATGACACTGGTGTACTGCCTGCTGATGTGTGTTGCGTCCTTCCTGATTTTCAGCGAACTGGAGGCCGCGGGAGGAAAGTCCTTTGCCCTTCGGTTAATCGAAAGTTCCATCGACAAGGTGGACGCTATTGACGATACACCAGTAATGGATTTGTCCGGCAAAGATATTGCTCCGAAAGATACCACGATTGAATTGCAGGATGTTGGCTTTTCTTATGGCGATCACCGAATTTTGAACCATGTCAACCTGACGATCCCGGCAAAAACCACTACGGCGATAGTCGGTCCGTCTGGCTCTGGTAAAACGACATTGTGTAGCTTGATTGCTCGTTTTTGGGATGTAGATGAAGGGTGTATCAAACTGGGAGGCACCGACATACGGGAGTATAAGCTGGACAGCTTACTCTCTAATATCAGCATGGTCTTTCAGAATGTTTTTCTCTTTGCGGACAGCATCGAGAACAACATCAAGTTTGGCAAACCGGATGCCACTCACGAAGAAGTTGTCCGAGCTGCAAAGAGTGCGTGCTGCCATGATTTTATCATGGCACTGCCAAATGGTTATGATACCGTCATTGGCGAGAGCGGCGCTACTCTATCCGGCGGCGAAAAACAACGGATTTCGATTGCACGGGCTATTTTGAAGGATACCCCTATCATCATTCTGGACGAAGCAACAAGCAGTGTGGACCCGGAAAATGAGGCGGAACTCCAGCAGGCCATTGAGAAACTAACAGAAGATAAGACTGTTATTATCATTGCTCATCGGCTGAAAACGGTTCGCAACGCCCAGCAGATTGTTGTTATTGCAAATGGCGGAATTGCCCAACGAGGTACACATCAGGAGTTGATGGAGCAGCCTGGTATTTATGCCGATTTTGTGAATGTTAGAGAAAAGGCAATCAACTGGAAGCTGTCCGGTGATAAAACACAGTAACAAAAAGGAGCCAATATGTTTTCTTTGCTGGTACGAATGGCATGGGAGGAACACATGGAGAAAAAGCGACATACCACCGCATCCGGTGAAGATTACCTGGAGGCTATCCTTGTTCTCCAAAAGAAACTCGGTATGGTACGCTCCGTAGATGTGGCCCGGCACATGGGATTCACCAAACCGAGCATCACCCATGCCATTACAACGCTGCAGGCCGGCGGATTTGTTGAACGGGATGAGGGCGGCTTCATTCGTCTGACCGATGTGGGCCGCGAGGTGGCTGAGCGAACCTATGAGAAACACTGCTTTTTTACGGAAATGCTCATAGAAGCCGGCGTAGATCAGGAGACAGCAGAGGCCGACGCCTGCCGGATGGAGCACGCTATCAGTGAGGACAGTTTTCAGCACTTGAAGGTCAAGCATCAGGGATAAATCTTGTTTAGAAGGAGCGGGCAGAGAAAACAGATCTTTGCCCGCCCTTTTTCTCTGTGTTGAAGCTGCAAGATTTTGATGAAAATAACCGCCTGATGGGAAAAATTGTCGTTCAGTCAAAATCCAGCGATCTTTGACATTTACACTTAATATGGCGTTTTGAAACCATAAATAGATAGAAAGAATGGGAGGGATGTCTATGAGACGGAAAATTCAAAACAGCAGAGGTAATTTCAAGTTACAACAGGCGGTCTTATTCCAAAGAGAATGAGGCCGCCTTTTCTTTTGTAATCCGACAAAAATCAACAAAGTTTTTGGAACAACACTGCACCTAAGATGATTGGCAGGCCCGCCGCCTGTTCATAACAGCGGCGGGTTCGTGTGCAAAGTGTGGTTCAGATGGCAGGGAGCCAGAAGTGCATGATGGAAAGATGGATCATGCACATAAAGAGGTTCGTCCATCTGCTTACATTTCGACACACAGCTTACTTTGCAATACGGTTCTTCCGCCGCCCTTTTCCTTTTCACAGGAGCAGGCGGGAACATCGCAAATCGAGCGATAAGCCTCCTCCTGCGGGCGCCGGAAGTCATGACGGACTTCTTTATGTGTATCACATGGCTGGCAGCCCACCTTTGCGGTGTGCGGCCGGCCGCGTTTCTTTATATAGCAGGCAAAGACGCCCGTTAGCTCGGTGCCGGTCTCCTCCAGAGGTTCAAGAATCCCATAAAAATTCTTGAACTATTTGGAGGATAAGGCCATGTGGCAACGAAATAATGGACGAGCAGAGGAAGAACTGCAAATCAAGTTTACAGGTTACTTAATCCAGGCAGTCAGACGAACCCAGCGGGATTATCTGAAGGCCCTTTATGCGTACAGCAATCAGGAGACCTTGACGGATACGATCTTTGCCGTGAGCCAAACGCTGGAGCAGGAAGTGATGGAGCGGCTGCCCCTCTGGGAGAAAATCGAGAGCAGCGCGCTCCTGTATGCCTTGAAACAGTTGGACGAGCGGGAACGCTATGTGTTCCTTGCCCGTGTGCTGGACAAGCGCCCATTCGATGTGATCGGCGTGCAGCTGGGATTGTCGTATAAGGGCGCGGCTGCGGTGTATTACCGGGCCATTCGGAAGTTGAAGAAGAGCATCGAGGGGGTGAACGGATATGACATTTGAACAGATGCTGCGGCGAGCCAAGGCCGGTGACCATGAGGCCATCACAAGCATTTTGCTCATGTATCGGCCACTGCTGCTCAAGTACGCCGTGATCAACGGCAGACTGGACGAGGATCTGTACCAGGAGCTGTGCATCACGCTGATGCGGGCGATTGACCTGTTCCGGATTTAAGTCTATGAGAAAGGCCCTGAGATCACCGTCTCAGGGTCTTTCCCGTGGGCTTAAAATGTATTTGCCACCTGAGAATACCTTGCGTTACAAGCTTTTCCCGTTCAGCAAGTTTACAATTCATCTATTCCCAAAGGTAGCCGGTCATGGTATAATGAAGCCAACGACAAAGCTCAATTTAGGGGGATATAGCAATATGAAAAACAATAGATACTTAACTATTGGCTTATTAACAGGATTTATTGTCGGTGGTTGCATGGGTGTATTGGGATGGGCGTTTCTGCAAAATCTTTTTGCTATTCCTATTTGTGCGGGTATTGGAATGTTGATTGGAATTGCTATAGGTACATTGATTGATTATGGAAAAAATCATCAAGAGAAATAGCAAAAAAGCGTTATACTTTTATACTCGTCGAGCCACCCTGATCCAAACTTTCAAAATTGAGTACCAACCGTCCACCGGTGGCACCACTGAACAGGAAATCATTGAGGCCCGTTGCTAATTCAGCAAGATTCGCATTGGCCTGGCCTGTTGGAAACAGGCCTGTTCTGTGTTATACTAAAATCAATAGGAGGTGAAGGCGCGATGAGTCCATTGGAAAAGAAACGGATTGCAGCAGTCAAGACGGCCGACGCCATCAACGCCATTGAGGGCGCACCGATTTCCAGCTATGCACGGTCGCTGTCTGCCAGCTGGGCCCGCGGTGAGCTGACGGGCGAACAGATGAAGCAGGCATTGCTGGCATATCATCGCCGGATCGCGGAGCAGGAGCGCCAGAGCCGTGTCTGACCCGTACCTGTATGAAGATGTGCCTGTCTTGAAAAACAAGCTGGGCATCAAAAATGAGCAAACACTGGATCGCATCGAAGCCGAGCAATCCAGAGCAAATATGATGCTGTTATACGAACAGGGCTTTCAGGATTTTTCTCCGGATGGCCTGCGGGAGATTCACCGGACCCTGTTTGACGACATTTACGAATGGGCCGGTCAGTACCGCATCATCAATATCGAGAAGCGGGAGAAGCTGCTGGCAGGCCGAAGCGTTTGGTACAGCAACGAAGACAGGATCGAGGAAGATCTCGACGAGGCGTTTGGGCGGCTGAGAACTGCTCACTGGAACGGCATCAGCCGGGAACAATTTGTTCATCAGCTTACCAGTCTCTTTCCGCCAATCTGGCAGGTGCATCCTTTCCGGGAGGGCAATACCCGAACGGTTGTAATGATGATGACCTTTTTTGTGGAGCATCATGGATACTTTATGGATCAGGAGCTGATGACTGCCAGTGCCGGCTATGTCCGCGACTCTTTTGTGATGGCCTCCCTGGATCAGTTTTCAGAATTTGAGCATTTGGAGCGCATACTGCTGGATGCGGTTTGCGATGAGCCGATTGATTACAGTGAGGAGAGCCTGGAGGAGCCGACTGAGATACCGGAGAAATACCGCAAATATCAGAATGAGCCCTATGTGCCGGAGCCGCACTACCGGCGTGAGGAATAAAAGAAGCGCACAGCGGAAGAAAATCCGTTGTGCGCTTGCTTTATTTTGGTGAGGTGCCTGGGGCAACAAATTTGTAACCGTGGCCTCGGACGGTCTCAATGATACCGGCGCCCAGCTTGCGGCGGAGCTTATAGACCATGCTGGAGATCCCGGTCCAGCTGGCGTCAAAGGAGTCCGCCGCGACAGCCTCATAGATTTGGCGGGCGGAGAACACCTGCCCCGGCCGGCGGGCCAGCAGAAGCAGAATATCAAACTCCATCGGCGTCAGCTCCACCGCCTGGCCGGACTTCCACACCAGCCTGCATTGCGGATCGATTTGCAGAGAGCCAAAGAGCAGCGGTGTGTCTGCGGAGGCGGTTGCCGTGGAAAAGTCTGCGACAGACGAGAGGGCCGATATTGCTTTGCTAAAAAGGGCTTCTTCATCGTCCCTAAATGATAGAATTATAAACTTCCCAAGCAGCTCACCTCCAATCGTTCAAACTTCGCCCGCTTATTATCTTTTGGAATGTGCGGGACGAATCATCAACAGGACGATACCCACGGCAAACAATACGCACTGAACGATAAGAACTGCAGCCGGCATAGAGAAGCCAGGGTCTAAAGTCCCAAGCGTTAATGGGTACTCGCCAAAGAACTGTCCATTCCAAATTTTCAAGGCATCAGGCAGTGGCAGGGCCATGCACCCGAAGGGAATTAACATCCATACATAGACCAGCCAAGGCCGGATCTGACCCAACAGCCAGCCGCTCCCGAGCGCAAATATCAGCGCCGGAACCAATGTGATCAAAACCGGGAAAATCAGTTGTCCCCAACTGTACCAGCTAAAATACTGTCCGTAAAAGAAAGCGGTCTCCGCGATACAAACCAAAGCCAGTAATACGGTTCCGGTCAAGGCTGCGGCGCATCGGGTAAGGGCATATCGTCTCGGAGAAACCGGGGTTGCATCCGTAAGGATATTTACTCGCTGCGCTTTACCGGATGTGAAGAATGTCAAAAAGAAGAGGGCACCAATCCACAGCAGTGGAATCATGCGGCTCAGGTAATCCCCGAAACTCCAGGGAGAGAACGGGGCGGTGTGTGACACCCCTAAAATGGTCACGCTGTTCAGTACCTGCCATCCATAGAACAGCAGGATCAGCAAAAGGCCAAAAAAGAATTTGTTCCACAACAGGCGTTTGCACTCATATTGAAATATCTTAATCAAGGTTCAGATCCTCCTCTGCCAGCCCGCAGGCGTTTAAGAAATCCTGATAGGTCAGATAGGGATACATGGGGTCCAGTTCCCGGTTGAACAGACGATTCAGGATTTGATCAAAAGCATCTTCGCCGCCCACCAGCTGCTCTGCTTTCAAAATTTTGAGCGGCATCTCGCAGTATTGCCGCACATAGGTCAGGTTCCCTGTAATCTCCAGCTGCTTGTCCTCCGGCAGATTCGCCAGGTAATCGGGATTGCGCACATAGAAATCCAAATAGTAGTCGTCCACAGCCTGCTGCCATTGGTCGATGTAATGTTCCTGGGCGTAGGCGTCCCCATATAGTTCTTTGACGATACGGTAGGTGGTGTAGACGGTCAGACCTTCGGCCGACCAGGGACTTGTGGAATCCGAAGTATCAAACATATTGCCAAGGCCCCACCATTGGTGAACAAGTTCATGGATCATCACTTCGCCTGCGCCGCCGCCCTTATCAGCATTTCCAAGGTTATCAGCGGTGAAGTCTGCCTCGTCAAGCAAGCTGGCGCCATTCGTGGCATAGCCGCCGCCAGTGACCCGGCTTTGGATGAGCTTGAGCGTTTCACCTGTCCCAAAGGACAAAGAGCCATAGTGTTCCGTGCAGTAGTCAACCACAGATTTGACTGCCTCTACTGCGCCCGCAGCTTCCATAACAGATTGGTGTTTGCGGCCGTAGTAGAACTCAATGGTCATGCCGCCAGCCTCAATATTCTCACAAATATAATCACCGGCATAAAGGATGCCGCCCGTGCCATTGGCCTCATAACGCCAGGTTTTGGTGCCGTTGTCGTGTTCTGCAATCACCTCTGCTTCGCTGGAGCCAAATTGAATCGCAGTCATGGACGCAGGCAGTGTAATTTCAATGGTGGCAGGGTATCCATTTTCGCCCGGCATAACATTCATCAGGCGCGGGGAAAGAGCCGAGTTCTCCAGACACAGGTATTCTGTGCTGATCTCTTTGCTGCCCTGCATCGTGGACATATTGCGGCTCTCCTGCGGAAAACCACTGTATTCCATGACCAGCTCCGCTTGTTCATCGGCGGGAAGGGTCACTTCCAACATGGCCTCATTGTACTCCTGGTACTTGCTTACTGAGAAGGGGACATCTGCACCGTTCACCTGCACATTGGAAATGGTATATCCGGGATTGATGCCAAAGGCCACATTTTGCTCCTGACCCGAAGTATTCTGGAATTGATAGGATGCCGTGCCGGAAAGAGAACCTGTGAAAGTATTGGGGAACACTTGGGCGCTGCGTCCAGTGCAAACTACATTTTCTGCGTAGGGCACCTCATAAAAAGTCATCGCCATTTCATCCGGATTGCTTTGGTCAACCAGCGGCTGTGCGGCATAGGCAGTGCCGGAGCAGATTAACAGGAGCAGGGCAATGGCTGGACGGTAGATCCGCCGTGTGCTTGCGGCCAGGGAACCAAGTACCCCCTTCCCATATTGCCGAATGCAGAGATAGGAAACCGCCCAGACCCCGGCCAGGGCCGCCAGCCAGGTCAGGCGCATCCAGGCAACCGAGCGGAAGATGCGGAAGTTAGAGAAGTCATCCGACAGTGCCCAAACACAGGGATTGAGCCAGCAGAGCTGCCAATCATCCGCCCAGACGGTCAGGCTCAGGGCTGCAAAGGCGGCAAACAGCACCAGAGACAGGTCAACCCTCCGTGTAAACTGATAGGCGGCTGCTGCGGCCAGAATGGACAGCGGCAGGGCCAGCCCCATCAGGAGTAGATAGGCCAGAACAAAATCCATGCCGCCAAATACTGAACCAATGAGGTGCATACTGATGGGGAGCCAAACCAGCATCGTAAGGGCCACGGTCACGACCGCCACTGCCAGTAGAGCCAACAGGCGAACCAGGGCCATAGTCAGTGGAGATACTGCCGCGTCCATCAGAACATCCGCCCGGCTGCGGCTGACGCGATCCAGTTCAAATATTGTGAGCAGGCCAAACAGGATGCCGCCAACAACACCGCCAGCGATGGCAGGATTGGCAAGGTAGAGGGAGAGCATTGTAGTGGCCGTGGCCGGTTTGTAGAGGAAAAGGCCAGCTGCCGGGGAGATTACAGTCAGCAGAATCATAAGCCAGGTCAGCCGGTTTTGAAGCAGCCGTCCAAACTCCAGAGGGAAAAGCCGGATTGTCTTCATTGTGCCACCTCCCGGGAAATGAGATAGAGGTAAGCGTCTTCAAGGGAGGGCTCATCCGCCTGCGCATAGGCCGGGAGTTTATCTGCGACTGCACGGCAGCGGATTCCCTGGCTGGTATTGACCCGGGCAGTAATATGTAGCCCCTTTTCCTGAACCTCGTCTTTCTCCCAAAAGACGCCCACATGGCCAGCAGCGGACTGGATCAACTGTTCCGGTGTTCCGGTGAACAGGATATTTCCGTGATTGATAACCACGATCTGGTCGCATACCGACTGCACATCTTCGATGATATGGGTGGAAAGCAGCACCAGCCGGTCTTCTGCTGTGCGGGAGAACAGATTGCGGAAGTGAATACGCTCTTCCGGGTCCAAGCCCACCGTGGGCTCGTCAAAAATCAGGAAGGGCGGATTCCCCAGCAGAGCTTGTGCAATACCTACCCGCTGACGCTGGCCGCCAGAGAGGGTGCGGATTTTGGATTTTGCCTTTTCTTCCAAATTAACCGCTTGGATTGTCTTTTGAATTGCGGCTTTGGAATTTGAGATCCCCTTGAGCGCGGCCATGTAGTCGAGAAACTGTGTGACCGTCAGCTCATCGAACAAGCCAAAGTCCTGCGGCAGATAGCCGAGTCTCGCCTTCAAAAGCCGGTCCGTTTTGGCAAGCGGCTGCCCATCCACCAGGATAGAGCCGCCGGTGGGCATGAGAGCGGCTACCAGGAGCTTCATCAGGGTGGATTTTCCGGCTCCATTCGGACCAAGCAGGCCGATGAGGCTTGGGGCTTTCAAATCTAAATTGAGATCTTTCAGTGCAATTTTCCCGTTTGGATAGGTCATGTTGACATTTTGAATGTTGATTTCCATGTTATCTGATTCCTTTCTTTATATTGGTAAGCAAGCACGATTGAAAACCGGGAAATCATTCCACAAATAAATTCCCTTTTTTCAACCGGAATACCACATCGGCCTGCTTTGCCAGCTCATTGGAGTGGGTAACGACCACCACACACTTGTTCATCTTGTGGGCGCTCTCTTTAAGAATTTCCGTGATGTCCTGGGCGGTGTCCTCGTCCAGATTGCCGGTAGGTTCGTCCGCCAGGATCACAGGAGCCTCGCTTGCCAGGGCACGGGCGATGGCCACCCGCTGCTGCTGGCCACCGGAGAGTTTCAGCACATTGCGCTTGGCTTCTTCTTTTGTCAGTCCCAGCCGCTCCAAAATGGGCAGCGGCGGCAGCTTGGAAGTCAACGACACATTCTCTGCGGGGGTCAAATAGTCAATCAAGTTATACGCCTGGAAGATAAACGCCACATGGTTTTTCCGGTGGTCGGAAAGGCCCGTCTTGGTAATGTCCTGCCCGTCGAAGTAAATCTGGCCGCTGCCGGGGCTGTCCAGGCCGCCGATCAGGGAAAGTAGGGTGGTCTTGCCGCAGCCGGAAGGCCCCAGGATGGCGTAGAGTTTTCCCTGTTCCATTTCGGCGTTGACGCCTTTTAAGACTTTCTTTTTATTATCGTAGGAATATCCCACTTGCTTGATTTCCATGATACTCATAGTGATTACCTCATTTCGTTATTTTAGGGGGGATGGTCTTATTCCATCTGAGACAAAATCTGCTTGGGCTTCAATCGCAGGGTGGAGATGCTGGACACCAGCACCGCCGCCACCAGCAGGATGCCGCCCACGATGGCTACCAGCATGAAATGCTCCGGTGTGACGATGACATTCTCCGCCGCTTTTCCGAACAGCGTACCCAGGGTGCCCGCCACCTGCTTGCTGGAGAGGTAGGCCAGCGGAAAGGCCACCACCGCAATCAGCAGAGTTTCCAGCACATATTGGAGAATCACCGCAGGCTTGGCGATACCCACTGCCAGCAAGATTCCGGTCTCCCGTTTCCGGCTGCGGATGGACATGGAGAGGATAAGAACGATCAGTACCATGCTCACAGCCGTGATGACAATGATGAGGGTGGTAATCAGGGTGCCGGTGTCAGAGAGGGCGCTGGAGATATTCTGATACACCTCATCATTGGCGGTAATCTTGTAGTTGTTCCAGTTGATCGAGGAAATGCTCTGCACTTCCCGAATCACATTCTCTAATTGGGCAGCGTCCGTGACATAGTAGTAGGCTTCGGAAATGCCCTCGCCATCTTCGCCCCAGCCCTTAATCAAGCCCTCGGCTGCGTCCATGCTGCAAAAAACATAGCTGGAATAGGCGTAATAGGACGCATCATCATACATATTCACTTGGTCGTTCTTATCAGCCACCACATCGAAGATACCCACGATCTTCATATCCACTTCCGGGGTGTTATTTTGCGGGTAGTAAACGCCTGTCAAGGTGTCCCCGACCTTCAGCCCGTTCCACTCAGCCAGTTCCCGGCTGATGATAATGCTACCCGTCATATCATCGGTAATGTGGGTGCCTTCCACCAACTCAAACCGGCCCGACAGGAACAGCTCATGGTATTGGGAGTTGTAGGAGCCGTAGTTGTAGAAGCTGTAATTCTCATGGGCCAGTTCCACGCCCTTATCATTGAAGATACGGGGCAGGGTAATCAAAGTGGCGTCATACCCCGCAATGCCATCCACTGCGGCAATCTGCTGGATCATGTCCTCGGACATAAATTCCTGTGTGCTGTAATTACCGTTCCAGCCGCCCGTAGAGATGTCGCGCTCCACGGTAAAGCTGGCTCCGGTGGTTCCCCGGACTTCCTCGGCCTGTTCCTCCTGGGCGTCGGCTATGGCCAGGCCGGAAAGCACCAGGGTGGTAATAGCCAGAAGCAGGAAGAACACCAGTAGCGTCTTTTTCCATTTCCGTGCGCTATATAAAATCGCCCGTATTCCTAAATTCATATCGCCTGCACCTCCTTAACTCATCTGCGACAAAATACTCTTGGGCTTCATCTTCATAATGGGATAGGCCGCCAGTGCGGTAGAGGCCACACAAAGCACCATGCCGAAAGCCCACACCAGTGCGTAATCCTCGGCGGAAACAGCCACCTCGATCTCGGCAAGGCCCAAATCCTCGGTGGGTTCTTCCGCCGCTTCGCTTTCCCCGGTCAAGTCCACTGTTTCATAGGTTTCGCTTGTCACCTGGGAGAGCAGGCTGCTCCCGATCTGATGGGAAATGGCAGTGCTGGTTCCAAAGGAGATGACCAGGGCTATGGCCGCCACAAGGATCACTTCCAGCAGGTATTGCAGCAGCACCGAGCCTTTGGAAATGCCCATTGCCAGATAGACGCCGGTTTCATGGATTCGCCCACGGAGCCGCAGCGTCAGGAACAGGGCCAGCACCAGGAAACAGATCACCGATACCACCGCAATGGCGATAAAGACGATGTTCTGCAAGCCCTCCAGGGATTCCTTGGCGTTCTGATAGTCGTTGTCGTAGCGGGTCAGAGTGCAGCTCTCCCAATCCACGCCATCCAATTCCTGCACATCGGTCATAATGCGCTCCAGCTCGTCCGGGTCGTTCACATAAAAATCCCCGTACTGGACGTTGGTGGTTCCCTCCGTGCCGTAGAGCAGGAAAGAGGCGGTGGAGAGGTCGGTGAAAACGATATTGTCGTAAAGGTCATAGGACGGGGCCATGCCGATGGAATCCTGTTCCTCGGTGTTGGTGAAGATCCCGGCCACCGTCACGGGGATAGTCTTATCTTTGTCCTCCACATTCCCCAGCAGCATGGTGTCGCCCACAGACAAGCCGTTGCGCTGGGCGAATTTCTCATGGATCAGCACCTGGCTGCCGGTTTCGGTGGTGATGGGGCTGCCCTCCACCATTTCAAAGCCGCCATCGGTGAAATAGCTGTCCTCCTGGGAATTGGAGTTCGCCACCACCCGTCCGGCGTTCTCATAGCCCTCCGGCACCTGGGCAGCACCCTCGGTGTTGATCTCCAGAAGGTTCCCGTCCGCGTCAAAATAAGTCGCGTAGGTGTAGGAGCGCAGGGTGTACCTGCCGCTCAAGCCATCCATAGCAAGGATCTGGCTCACCGTATCCTCCGGGATACCGTTTTCCAGCGTCTTGGCGTTGATGGTGAAATAGCCCAGCAGGGCTTTTTTGATATTGGCATTGGCTGTTTCCGTGGCCGATTGAATGGAAAGGCAGGTCAGCATTAACGTAGCCATGACCAACAGAAACGCCAGCAGCGTGAGAGTCTTGCCCTTTTTGCGGATGGAATACAGGCAGGCCCGTTTGCACAGGTTCATGTCTGAGCCACCTCATTTCCTTTTTGTAAAACCAGTGGGTTCACTTGTGTACCTCCAACATAAGTTTTTCGCCGGGGCTGTTTCCCGCTCCGGTGGTATCCCCGTCTGCCGGGAACACCCTTATGGTACACTACGAAGGTGGAGTTGAGGTGGAGTTGAGATATTTTTTAGGTGGAGTTGGGGATAGAGCGCAAAAAAGCCGAGGGGCTTTCGCAAGGAAAACCTCTCGGCTGTGTAGAATAAATTTATTCGATTATCTATCCCGAAAACTTAGGATTTGTCTGCTTAACAAACTGGAAGTTAGTTACTCAAAAACATTTAAATTCGTAACCATCTTCAGGTTCTCCAATTTCATATCCTAAAAGTTCTGTTAATTTCTTTTTTAGTGTTGAATACCATTTTTCCCAAATGTCATCAGGCATATTTCCCCAAATTTGTACCCCGCTTGGTTCAACAGAAGCTCGCAAATCTATATCTTCCCCTACCCATTGCGGTTCATCTTTATTTCCTGCCCAGTACGGCATGGAAGCATACACCATATCGATTTTTTCCCAAACTTCTTTCGGCGCAGTGTAATGAATGTTTAAATTTATATCATGCTCCATCCCCAATTCCTCCTATAAAAATTCCAATTTGTCTCTTTGATTATACCAAATTAAAGCTCCCAATTCTACCAGAGAGGTTTAAAATCTCTAAGAGCAGGCCATAAAATTTCTCGCTCTATATCAAATATGTTAATACCAAACCAAAACTGTTTTTCGAACAGTCTGAGGCTAAGATTTCCCTACCGCCAGATAGCGCACAAACAGAGGGTTGCTCCTACATTGCTGCCTTCGGGAAGATAGCCGTAAATCGTACTCCATCCTCCGTATTCACCATGCTGTGCTGTATTCCATGGTGATCCAGAATGGTCTTGGTGATATACAGCCCCAGGCCGCTGCCGCCGCTGTTCCGATTCCGGGATTTGTCCACCCGATAGAATGGAGTGAAGATACGCTCCAAATCTTCCTCAGCAATATGGACGCCGGTATTCTCCACGGAAAACACCTCGTCCTTTTGAATGACAGTGATCACCGCGCCCGCCGGCGAATAAGCCACAGCGTTTCCGATCACATTGGTGAACACCTTCTCCATGAGCCGCCGATCCCCCTGGTAGTGGTATTCCGGCTGGATGTCCATGCGAAGCTCCATCTGCTTGTCCTCAATCCGGCCACGGAACTGCTGGCAGACCTTTCGCAGCATTTGGCTGATGTCCAGGTCGGTGCGCTCCAGGTGGAAATCGCTGCCGCCCATCCGGGCCGCCGACAGGATCTCCTTGACCAGCGCCTCCATGTCATTGGTGGTTTTCATGCATCGGCGCAGGTAAGTATCGCGGTCTTTATATTCGCCTACCTGATAGATCATGCCCTCCAGTTGCCCCTTGATGATGGCGATGGGGGTTTTCAGCTCATGGGAGACAGCGGTGAAAAATTCCACGCGCTGCTTTTCCTGCTCGCGTTCCCGCTCAATATCTTTCTTCAACTGCCAGTTTGCCGCCTTCAAGCTGTCCATCGTATCGCTCAAACGCTGGGACATCTCGTTTAAGCTGGCGGCCAGAACACCGATCTCGTCTTTTCGGTTGACTTCACACTTCCAGGTCATGTCCAGGGTGGTCATCCGCTTTGCCACATTGCTGATGCTGACCAGCGGCTTGGAATAGTACCGGGAACAAATCATTGCCCCAAGGACAGACACCACCAGAATGATTCCCACAATGAGAGGGAGGAGCTGCAAAAGAATACCATAGGACTGCGATACTGCTATCAAAGCGATATTGGCATACAGTTGATAAGATTGCCCGTTATCCTGGAAAGTAGAAGAGCAGCTCATAGAGGGAGTAGAATCAGTTGCCGGCACGACATTTTCGGTACTTGCCAAATTGACTGAATTCACTGAAAATACAGATTCCCCAGCTCCATCAGTAACCGTGACAGAAGCATTGTTTTTTAAGGCAAATTCCAGGATTGAATTTGTACTTGACTCCCAGCCATTTTGCTCGATGATCTCGACCAGTTCGTAGAAATCTGCTGTGACCTGGCTTTGCAGTTCGGCATGGTAATTTCTCGGCAAAAAGAACATGACCAACCCATAAATAAGGACGCAGCTCACGATTAGCAGCGCAAGCATACTGAGAAAAGTCTTAATTTGAATACTTTCACTGATTTTCTTTTTCAATCTTATATCCCACCCCTCTGATGGTTTCAATATAGTCAACACCCAGTTTTTTACGGATGTTCTTGATATGTGTGTTAATTATTTTTTCATCGCCCACATAATCGTAGTCCCATATCCTGTCCAGGAGGTTATCGCGTGTAAAGACCCGCCCCTGATTTTCCAGTAAAAATTTCAGTATTTCAAATTCCCGGGTCGTGAGGGACACAGGCGACCCATTTACCTGGACAGAAAAACTATCTGCATCCAAAACAAGTGCTTTATAGCGGATGACCGAAGGTTCCGACGCGGCCGGTTCTGTGCGGCGTAATACCGCTTCAATGTGTTTCATTACCACCGGCATAGAAAAAGGCTTGGTAATATAGTCATCGGCCAGGGTATCAAAACCCTTCAACTGGCTGTCATCATCATCCAGGGCGGTGAGCATGATGATGGGAGTTCGGCTTTCTTTCCGCAAGATCTCGCATACGGTAAAGCCATTCATCTTAGGAAGCATCAGATCCAGCAGAACCAGGTCGGGACTTTTTTCGTGAAATTTGTTGACTCCTTCCAGACCGTCCCCGGCTACAAACACGGTATAGCCGGCGTCTTCCAAAAAGGCTCGGATTATATTGCGAATGGATTCTTCATCCTCGATTACTAAAATCTTTTTCGGCATTATGACACCTCCAAGAGTAGTGTAACATAGAAAGGTGGAGTTGAGGTGGAGAGAAGTTATTTTTTACAAAAACGCGCAACGGACTTCAAATTTCCGTTGCGCGTTCCTGATATTATTTGGCTGTATTCTTGATGCAAAATTTGTAACCGCGTCCCCGCACTGTTTCGATGATGCCAGTCCCCAGCTTGCGGCGGAGCTTGTAGACCATGCTGGAAATCCCGGTCCAGCTGGCGTCAAAGGAGTCCGCCGCGACGGCCTCATAGATTTGGCGGGCGGTGAACACCTGCCCTGGCCGGCGGGCCAGCAGGAGCAGAATGTCAAACTCCATCGGGGTCAGGTCCACCGCCTGGCCACATTTCAAAACCTGGCGTTGTTGCGGGGCAATTAGTAATGGCCCAAAAAGGAGCGGTTCCTCCGAGGAAACAGCCATAGTAGAAAAGTCAGTGATAGATGCCAGGGCCAATACCACCTTGCTAAAGAGCATACTTTCGTTGTCATCAAAAGATAGAATTATAAACTTCCCATGCAGATTCCCCCCTTTGAACAAGAGAAACCGTAGCCTCGCCGGTCCCGTATGTTTTGGAGATATTCTTAACTTCTAACAAATCCATGTTGTGTAACACCTCTTTCTGTTTTGATGTAGAAAGAGTAACACGTCAACCCTACTGCATTATGACAAGAACCCTACAATTTTGTAGGAATTGCAGAAATAAAAGCAACGGCCTTGATGGTCCTCTCAAAGCCGTTGCTTTTATGTATAACGCCATTTATTTTGTAATTGCCTTTGCCTGATCTTCGGTAATATAGTCGTACTTTACCATCTGTTTGACCACATATTTCTGCCGCTGCTCCGCCAAAGTGGGATTTTCTGTTAAAGAGTACACGGAGGGCGCATTGGGAATCCCCGCCATGAGGGTACACTCATAATCCGTCATCTCAATGGGAGATTCATTCAAATAACCTTCGCAGGCGTCGCCAATGCCGTAATAGCCATCCCCAAAATAAATGGAGTTGACATACAGCTCCAGAATTTCATCTTTTGTGTAAGTGCGTTCCAGCCGGAACGCCATAAACATTTCTGCTACCTTGCGAATAAAACTCTTTTCCTGCGTAAAATACTTATTTTTGGCAAGCTGCTGCGTAATTGTGCTGCCGCCTTCCCGCAGGCTCCAGGTAGTCAGATTGTTCCATGCGGCCCGGCCTATGGCAATCAGGTCAATTCCAAAATGCTGTTCAAAACGATGATCCTCAACGGCCACAACGGCATTCAGATACATTTCAGGAAGTTCTGATAATTCCGTATAGCCCAGATCTGACTGAATTTCCTCTACTTTGCTTTCAAGACTTTGCTGAGTCAGCGCCGCCTGATACATCTGATAGCCACGGCCAATCAACACACAACCTGCCATAACCGCAGCGGCTATTGCAAGGAGCAATAGCCGAAAAATGGTTTTTCTCAATGTCCTCATGGCACGCTTTTTCCTATGTTTGTATCGGCTCATAACTGCCGTTACAGTTCGTTGATGGTTTCCGTCACCGAGATGGTTCTCATCCGTTTTGCCGGAGAATAGGCAGCAAGCACTGCCGCAACAATGACAAACAGAACGATGACGGCCAGCGACCCGACAGGCAGGCTCCAGGACGCATAAGGGAAGTGATCCGTAATCAGGAAGTTGTATATTACTTTACTGAAGGGCAGGCCAATCGCGCAGCCAACGATGCAGCCCCAAAAGGCATAGGTAAATGCTTCTGCCAGAATCATCTTGGAAAGCTGGCGGCCATCCATACCTACCGCCCGCATGGACCCATACTGCTTGATGCGGGCCGATACGCTCATGGAGATGCTGTTCACGATGTTCAACACAGTAACCAGCGTAATAATTCCAAGGAAAGCATAGACGCAGGCAACAAAGGCAAAATAAGTGCCGGATGTGCGTTGATCCCGCTTATCGCTCATGGTATAACCGTTTTTCTCCACAATCTGGCGAATCGCGGCTACGTCCTCATCCGTCGCGCCGGAAGTTGTCTGAATCATAATCAGTGAATAGTCGGTGATACCAGTCAACCGGGTGAATGTTTCGCCAGATGTAATTAGCGTGATTTTTCCACCGGTGAGGCCATCCCCGCTGAATGGGTCATATTTCAACAGCCCGGCAATCGTGAGCTGCTCATTCCCTACAAGGATGATATCACCTACGGCCCAGGAACTGTTCTGATCCCAAGTTGCAAGGACATTTCCGCTGTCGCCATAGACCTTTGACAAGTCGCTGCCCCAGCGGAGCGTACCGTCTTTTTGGAGAGCCTTCAGGTCAAAATCGTCAAAGGAAACCAAATCCACAGTGCTGGAAAGGGTCGTGTCTCCATCCAAACCGGCAGCCACATCGAAACTGCTTCTGCGTCCATAGACCTGTTTGACACCTTCCATATTTGCAAGTGTCTGCACCAGATCGCTGTCGATAGAATTGGCCCCGTCGCTGCTTGAAATGTCAATGTCAGAGGTGGCAGCCGATTGCGGCATCAGGTGATCGACAAAATCAATCAGGACAGAAAAGCTCAAAAACAGAATAATACTCAGGGCAAAGGAGCCAGTCATCAAAAACAGGTTTTTCTTTGCGGCCACAGCATGATGAACCCCCAGCGCCGTTTCAACCCTGAGAAAGCCTATATGGACGGCGTGGTGACCCGTTTTTACCGTTTCGGAATTTCCAGAAACCGCTGCAATGGGAGACACCTTTGCAGCGTGTTTGGCTGGGGTCCTCGCCGCCAGCAGGACAGTAATCACGCCCACCAGAATACCACTGACAATTCCAATGCCGCTGATACCAAACAGCGGAATGTTGGAAAATTCTTCTCCGACAAGGAATCGCAGGGCAGCGCATAATACCCAGGAAGCCAAAATTCCGAAGACAAGGCCAATGGGAACGGCGGTTTTGCACCAATTTAGGGCTTCCAGACGGACAAAGCGGACAATCTGCTGCTTACTCATACCGATGCAGCGCATCATGCCAAAGAACTGAGTCCGCTGCGCCACACTGCTGTTCATGCTGCTGGAGATCATCAACACACCGGCAATCAGAACCAGCAAAAACATTCCAACCGCCGTAACCATCAGCGTCTGTCCCATTGTGGTGTCCATCAGACTGTCAAGGAGCGAAAAATCACCATGCTTATCTGCCAGCCTGGATTGTTCCATCCGGGCGCCCATTTCTGCCATGCTGAAAATAGCTGTGACCATAAACACGGCGAAAATAATGCAGAGCAGCGTCATGCGGTTTTGCCGCCGGTGGACCTTTGCAGAGATGGGGATCAAGCTCAAATAACTTCTCATTCCCGGCACCTCCCAAAATCCGTCACCACACCGTCCGATACCCGCAGAATGCGGTCAGCGGTCTGGGCGATACTCTGACTGTGGGTGATCATAACGATGGTCTGCTCATACAGCCTGGAGGCTTCTTTCAACAGAGCGATGACCTCACTGGTGTTCTGGGTGTCCAGGTTGCCGGTCGGCTCGTCGGCCAGAATCAGGGCCGGACGGGTAATCAGAGCGCGGCCTATCGCTACACGCTGCTGCTGACCGCCGGAAAGCTGGTTGGGCAGATGATTGCGCCGCTCTTTCAGGCCCAGCACCGTCAGCAGTTCTTCCAGATACTTTTTGTTGGGCTTCTGGTAGTCCAGCAGCACTGGGAAAATGATGTTCTGTTCTACCGTCAGTTCCGGGATCAGATTAAAACTCTGGAAGATGAAACCGATATTCCGTCGGCGGAATACCGTCAAGTTGCGTTCCTTCATCGAGAAAATATCTTTGCTGTCGATGAACACTTTGCCGGAAGTGGGAGTGTCCAGTGCGCCGATCATATTCAGCAGCGTGCTTTTGCCGGAACCAGACTCACCGACAACCGCAACAAACTCACCTTTGGGGACGGAGAAGGTGGCGTCTTTCAAAGCATGAACCGTAGCCTCGCCGGTTCCGTATGTTTTTGAGATATTCTTAACTTCTAACAAATCCATATCGTGTAACACCTCTTTCTGTTTTGGTATAGAAAGAGTAGCACGTCAACCCTACTGCATTATGACAGGAATCCTACAATTTTGTAGGATTCAGAAAATTGATGGTAAAGGTTGTCCCTACACCTAACGTACTATTCACCTCAATCGTTCCATTATGGTCCTCTATAATGGCTTTCGCCAGTGGCAATCCCAGACCAATTCCCTGGGTATCTTTTGAAAAACGGCTGCGGTAAAACCGCTTGAAAATATGGGGCAGATCCTCCGGGTGGATACCGCTGCCATTATCGCTTACGATAATCTGCACCATAGAAGCAAAAGCCCGCCATGTAAGACGGATGGTGGCTCCCGGTTTTGTGTGATCGAAAGCATTTTTCACAATATTGCTGACTGCTTCGATCAGCCAGGTCTGGTCGCAGACGAGAGTAACTTCTTCATTCCCGGAGAGAATGAGCGTTTTTTCCTGCTGTTGTGCCTGGTAAGCGAAGTGCCTTTCAATATATCCCATCATATCCGCAACATTTTGGGGCCGCTTTTCCAATGTAATGGTTCCTGCGTCCAGTTTGGTAATTTTCAAAAGGTTTTGGACAAGATTTTCAATCCGATCCAATTCCTGCTCGGAGAGAGAGGTAAATTCTTTCAGTTCTGGACTGTCGTTTACCTCCTGCTGCATCAAACCATTATAAATATTGAGAGCGGCCAATGGCGTTTTCAACTGATGGGAAATGTCTGAAATGGTGTCCTTCATAAAGGTTTTGGCGCGCCCTTCGTTCTCGGCATGAGCGTTCAAAATCGTGACCAGAGAATTGACCTCATGGAACAGCTTGTACAGATCGCCCTCATCATCGCATTCGATACGGGCATTTCGGTTCCCGGTTATGTATTCCCGGATTTGTTCGATGGCTTCATTCATGGTTTTGCTTTGATCCCGAAAATACCAATACAGGGCAGCAAAAATGATGAGCGTCATCAGCACGGCAGCGATTGCCACATAAAGGGCCGCGTTTTTCAGTCCCAGGCAAATAATGAGAACAGAAGCTGCGGTGAAAGCTACCACTGCTAATAGCACATATAGAAAAAGTTGTTTGATTTTTCGATTGACCAGTATTTTCATGGCGCACCTCACCCCGCCGTACTCCATTTATACCCCATACGTCGGACGGTCACAATCTTTTGAGGATCGGCAGGGTTATCTTCTACTTTTGTACGGAGCCGCCGGATATACACAGTCAGAGTATTGTTATCAATGTATTTTTCGTCACAATCCCAGAGCTTGCTCAGAATTTGCTCTGGAGAAAGAATGATGTTCGGATTTTCCATAAATAGACGCAGCAATTTATATTCGCTGGCCGTCAAGTCAAGAGGAACCCCGTTTTTGGTAACTTCCTGTTTGAGAAGTTGAACCCGTATTCCATTAGATTGCAGTTCTGGCTCGGCCTGCTCCTGATTAAAGTTTTCGCTGCGGCGCAGCAAGGCATTGATCCGGGAAAGAAACACGGCCAGCTTGAATGGCTTGGTCATATAATCATCGCCGCCAATGTCAAGCCCCATAATAATATCCGTTTCCTCATCGGCAGCCGTCAAAAACATAATCGGTACTTTGGAGGACGCCCGGATTTTCCGGCACAGGTCAAAGCCTGATCCGTCCGGCAATGTCACATCCAAAATCACAAGATCATAGTTACCATTCGTCCACAACTGTTCAGCTTCAACGCTGGTACGCGCAATCGTCAGTTCATAGCCTTGCTTCTTGATTGCAAAGGACAGGCCGTTGATTAAACTCAAGTCATCCTCCACAAAGAAAATGTGCTTCATTTGTTTTCACCATCCTTACAGCGTGTGCTTTTGAATCTTCTGTCGGCGGGCTTTTGAGCGCCTTTGGGTATCAGCCAAACGGTTCCCATTTTTACTGCGCCGGGAATACGATCAGCCGCACAATAGTAGTTTATCCGTCGAGGGGTCACACCCCATTTATTGCTGGCTTCTTTTAAAGTCATATAATCCATAGAACAACCTCCTGTTAATGGTATTATAATTCGATTTCTCGAATAACACAAGGAAGAGAGAATGGCGTCTATAGGTTATGATTATGAATTTATGGTAGCTGTATAAAGTCTTCAAAAATAACAGCCACAGGCCGGGAAATCCCCAACCTGCGGCCTCGCTGCGGCAAAATCACGCTGCCGCAATTTCCCATTCTCTCAAATTGAACTCACTCAGCGGATAAATTTCCGAGGCAGACGCCTCAAAGCCAAGCGTAATATCCTCGTTGCTGCTGACGCCCTCCAGAACGCGCTCGATAGCGCCGTCATCATGATGCAGCAGCATTCCGACTTGAATTTCTGCACCATGCTTGTCGTAGTATCTCAGCCGCATCACTTGCCTTCAACAGCCGCCTTATCGTAATAGTGAACATAGACATTGTAATCCCGGAACCGGGTGATCATCCGAATCCAAATATACAGGTGATCGGTTTCGGAATAGAGGTTGAACTCCGTCGTTTCGCTGGTGGCCTGCGCATACCTGCAGAACCGCCGCATAGTATTCAGCGTTTTGAAGGCAGGCAGCTTGAACAGGGCATTCTGGAAATCGTCGATCTCCTTCACCAGCTCCGGTGCTGCCTTTTTCCCAGGTCCATCGTGCCAGGTTGTCCACCACCGATGGCCGTCATAATCCGAGCGGGAGTAGGCGATCTCACTGACGGGCCGGCCAGTAAGCTGCATAGGCGGTGTATAGGTGTGCCGGAATACTTCCTCAAAGGTGCAGGTGGTATCCAAATAGCATACGCGCCCTTTTTCAGAGGTCGGAAGTCTGCCGCGCTTCACCGCGTCCCATTCTGTAAGGGGCAAAGGAGCATGGGCGGCATCCCGAAGGGCCTCGTCTATGCCGCAGGCTTCACAGATCTGCACATCCGCATAGCGGCTGAGAGCATTGACCATCAGGTGGGCTGCCAGAGGGGCGCCGCACCGCAGGCATTGGGGCGGCTTTACAGCATCGCCGTCTGCATATAGCTTTTTATCTTTACGCCAGGCAGTCTCCAACAGGTCTTTGGGATATAATTTAATTTTCATGATTTTGTGCTCCTCCTTCTGGATTTCTTTTTTGCTGCCCTCTGGCGGGCTTCGGCTGTTTCTTTGAATGTCTGAGCAAGGGGCGGGTCATGCCTTGCGTCGCTTTCTCTGCGGCGTGTTTCGGACCAGGGGATAGAAGCGGGCAGCTCGCCCTGAAACAACGCCAGCAGATCGGCGGCCATATCCTCCCGGCGGCGATACAAACTGCTCCGCGCAAGATTGGTGTCGCAGTCTGTGATCGTAGTCCGCAGGATGATTCCGCGCTGCTCAAAAGTGAAGCGCCGGTGATGTGACGGATCTTCGGCCTCGACCCGCAGTGGGGGCGCGTCAAGGGAATTTTGTAGCCTGCGCCACCCGCTGTAATCGGTGTAGTGGAAATCCGGAATGTAGTTTGCCAGCCGCCGAAGCGCCTGATATAGCCGCTCATATCGCCGGCCGAGTTCTCCCTTCAAGCGCCGCTCGTAGTAGGTATAACCCTCTGGGTCCAGTTTTTTTAGTTTTTTGGCATTGAAGAGGTATTCCACATATTCTACGCCGACCTCCAATCGAACCTGTCCGGTGCGTTCCCCCAGGCCATTGCGCTTGATCCAGGCGTAAAAACGTTTGCCTGCAGATCTGGTGTTGATATATCCACAATCTTTGGGACACAGGCCGCTCAGATTGACCGTGAGGCTGTCCCAGAATACCAACTGGCCGAAGCTTTCCTGATAGAGCTTGATGGCAAGATTGCCTTCCGGATAGGTGGAAAATTTGAGGGTCAGGGCATATTCCGTTCCTTTCATACTAAAGGGTATTGGTTTCATGATTTCCTCCAAAAACAAGGGCCAGCAGGCCGCAAAGAGCAGCCTGCCGGTCCTCGTGATAAGCCTGCCGTCAAGGGCAGGGTGGAGGAGGCATTCAGAACGCCTCCGTTTTCTTTGAAGTCTAAAATGGTATTGGGGCATTGCTTGCTGGCCCTTTTGATGCAATCATCAGGCCGCATCAACTGTGCTTTCAAAAAGCGGAACCCCGGGACATCCATCCTTTACTTTGCCAATGCGGCATAGATTTCTCTGTACTTCATGCACTGCATCTCCCCGCTGCGAGAGGGCTGCCGTCAGAAGCATCGTCTGTCAGGCCGAGTTTCCAGCACAGGGCAAGAACCTCGGAATCAGAAACACGATAGAGCTGCCGCTTGGCGTACTTGGGACGAAAGCAGAAAATGCCATTATCAAACAGGAACTTCCCGTCCTTACTGCCATAGGTGCAGCTGCAGCCCGCCAGCAGACATTTCATTCGGTCAGCATCTTTTTCGATCTTCTCATGGTCGTACCAGATGCTGTACTGGACGGCAACATCCAGATTGCGGTTTTTCCGGCAGCGGTGTTCCAGAAATTGCAGTAGCCGCCAGCAGACCTCATCACGCTTTTTCACGGTCTGACTTTCATTGAAGCTCAGTGTGAAATAGGAGTAATCCCGTCCGGACAGACCACAGCCGTGGAGCGTATTACTGAAATCATTGCACCAGAAGTAGAGGTCCCACTGACAGTTCTTAAAAGGCACCGGTTCGGTATCCTCATACTGATAACAGACGAAATTTTGGGCAATGGCATCCATAATGGGCTTCATAATCGAATTGCGAGCTTCAGCGGCCATGAGCAGGGCTTGGCCCCCGTCAGCCACTGTATGCGCACGGCGGTTGGCTTTCTTCTGTTCTTCCGTATAGACAAATTGAAAGCGCACGGAATGAACATCGTACATAGCGTAGCCTCGTTCGACCCAGTTCGGGCCTGAAGGCGCAATATAAGATTTGTCATGCCATAGATTCATATGTCTCTCTCCCTTACAATCATAATTAGAATTCTCTCCACCCGGTTGTTTTTCCGGTCTTGTTGTGTCGTGCCATGATCAGTCGGGTTATCGGTGCTGAGGGCAGTATCACAAATTTCCCTTGCTTGTAGGCAGCTTCAGCCGTTTCCAGGGCATGGGAAAGGTCATAAGCCTTCACGGGAAACTCCTGAGCAATGTGTTCTTCAATCGTTACGGTGTATTTCCTCAGCATTGGGTGAGATGGTTTTTTCTTCATATTCTACTCCTTTATAAAGAAAGGGACCGGCAGACCGTAGCGGTACGGTTTGTCGATCCCTTTGTAATGATGCCCTCTGCCTATTTGGCAGAGCATTTGGCTGGCGCAGGAAAACTAAGGATGTGAAGCCTCCAAATCCTCGGATTTGAGAACACGGCCCTGTTTTTCCCGCAGCTGGGCAATATGTGCCTTCCATTCCTTTCGGGCCTGTTCTGCGCGCTGCAGTTCCACGACCTGCTGCTCCGGTGTGAGAGCGGAAAACTCACATTCCCGTTTGTCCGCCTCTAAATCACGGATGACCTTCCGCACAATGGAGAGCGCCATTTCAGAGATGGTGGGAGGATGGTCCTCTATCGCTTCTCTGCCACGGTGGAACAGATCTAAATAGGCATGATACTGTGCCTCGGTGATGAAATCCCAGCCGTAAGCATCCTGAATTTCCGCCTCGCTGTGGTACTGCATGGTGGCTTCAAAGTCAGCTTGCCTTGCGGTGGCCTCTTTATCGATTCGCCGCTGCAGCTTGGCGGATATGCGCTCCAGCTCTTTGAGAACCAGAGAGCAGGCCGCTACCTCCCGCAAATAACCGTGAGCCTCGCTGCTCAAGTATTTTTGTGTTCGTTTCATGCCGCTTCCTCTTGCGGTGTGTATTCACCTCAAAGAATTGGTGTTTTTCACTACTTAGAAACACAAAATGCGAATAAGAGACGAATTATGAGATAAAATGGATATTTGGTCGGAATCACTCATTTACATCGCAGACAATCAAAAGGTAGTCTTCACATACGGCGGTTTGTACTAACAATGTGTTGACATTTTCTGCTGCTGTGGGTATACTAAAGAAAAAGGAGGTCTGAGCTATGCAAGGTTCAAGTATCAATGTAGCTTCTGCGCCCAAAACGGCGATGTTTCAGATGCGTATTAACCCGGAGATCAAGCGAGAGGCTGAGGATGTTTTTTCTGCCTATGGACTGAGCTTGACGGATGCGTTTAATATTTTTTTACAGCAATCGCTGAACAGCAACGGCTTTCCATTTCTGCTGTCCCCCGAAAACGCAGAGTACATGAAGTCAAAGGCTGCGGCTCAGCTTATGGCGGAGATCGACAAGGGCTGGAAATCTGCGGAAGAAGGGGGCTGGCTCACGCTGGAGGAAGTGGAGTCCCAGCTTGGGCTGACGGATGTATAAACTGAAAATTACACCGGCAGCAGCCAGTGATTTGGCAGAGATCAGTGCGTATATTTCGATGCAGCTGCATAACCCACAGGCGGCGCGACGCATTGCGAAGAACATCACACATGATTTGCGGCTTCTACAGCAGAATCCGCATTTAGGATTTTCCGTCTCGGCCAAAATTGGTAAAGAAACTAACCTGCGGGCACTGCTCAGCGGAAATTATTTTCTGTTCTACCGCATTGAGAATGAGGCGATACAGGTTTCCCGCGTTTTGGACGGACGGCAGGATTATCTGCGGGTCTTATTTGGAACTGCGGAAGAAAAGTGAATTTAGCAAATAAAGCACTTCCTATTTGTAATGGGAGATGCTTTTATTTTGAGAATTAAAGGACACCATGCATGAGAAACCTTTTCTTGCTATCATCTGCGTCGGAATGTATCCACATTTTGACCAAGCCCGTAATTGCTTCGTTGGCGGTGATTTGCACGTTTGCAGAACTATGGCATGTAAAATACAATGAAGCTGGAAGGGAGGAAAATGCAGCGATGATGAGAAAAATCAAATTATACTATACAGAGAGCGAGGCGAAGATTATTCTGCGGAGTCTCATCCGCCTTAAAAATGAGTTGATTCGCCAAGGACGCTATGCCGACATCGTGGACGAGGTTATCTTGCTTCTGGTAGATGCAAAAATCAAACGGGTCCGTGTCTGAAAACTACATAGGAGAAGCCACACAGTTTTTACGTTCAAAACTGTGTGGCTTTTTGCCCAAACGCATTACATAGCCGTCCAATTTTTCGGGCGGCTAAATTTACGAAAAGGAGGAACCCCAAATGGCAAATTGCAAAGTGATCGCTGTCGCCAACCAAAAGGGCGGCGTCGGCAAAAGCACCAGTGTCT
>OMAZ01000045.1_pt1 | contig 110872 bp, 110 predicted proteins | sample 1674131 | NCBI WGS metagenome assembly OMAZ01 (sample SAMEA103958147, study PRJEB25191) | human gut metagenome | biome: human-associated habitat [ENVO:00009003]; feature: intestine environment [ENVO:2100002]; material: feces | place: Germany | collected 2013/2015 | reverse complement strand
CCTACCAAGTGGAACCACACCACCGTCAAGAAAATCCTCACTTTGCAGGAATACTGCGGCGATGTGATCAACTTCAAAACCTACTCCAAGTCCTACAAAATGAAGCGGCGGATTGAAAACCCGGAGGAAAACCGGGCAATCTTCCTCAATGTCCATGAGCCCATCATTGACCGGGAGACTTGGGATATTGTCCAGCGGGTGCGGCAGCACAAGCGGCGGCGCACCAACATGGATGAACAGAACAAGTATTCCGGGCTGGTGGTGTGCGCCGACTGCGGGAGTACTATGGTGCTCCACCGTGCCCATACCATGAGCCGGTCCTACAACCACTTTACCTGCCGCACCTACAAGAAGGACGGGGCAGAAGTGTGTAGCGCTCACTATATCCGGGAAGTGGCACTGAAGGAAATCGTGCTGGAAACAATCCGCAGAGCCACAGAGTTTGCCAGGAGCGACCCGGAGCGGTTCGCCGCATATATTCAGCAAAAGCAATCTACTGAGGTGGCAAAGGAGATCCGGGGGTTGGAACGGGAATTGTCCACGATGCGGAAACGGGATGGCGAACTGGATGTAGTGTTCAAGCGGATGTATGAGGACAGCGCCTTGGGACGGGTGAGCAATGAGCAGTTCCGTTTGCTGTCTGAGGCATACTCCAAGGAGAAAGCGCAGCTGGCCGAAGCCATCCCTGCCACGGAGGAGCGCCTGGAGAAACTACGCAGTAGCATGGCCAACGCCAAGAACTTCATCGCCAAGGCCAGAAAGTTCACCGACATGACGGAACTGACCCCGGAACTGCTCCGCACCTTTGTGGCGAAAATCATCGTGTATGAGAAAGAGGTCAAATACTCCAAGCACGCACCGCAGAAGATCCACATCTGTTTTCGGGACTTCATCCTCAACGAGACAGACGATATGCTTCTATGCGGAGAGACAACAGAAAAGGCAGACAGTACAATATTGCCCACGCTGCGTCGGGCACGGTCCAGGTCACTGCGGCCCAGGGCCATGCTGACAAAGGCGCAGCAGCCGTCCCCCACCATCACGGCGATGGCCAGGGCCACCACCGTCAGGGGGAACACCACCGTGTTGGCGGCGTTGCCGTAGGACCCCAGATAGTCGGCGTTGGCAATGAAGATCTGGTCCACGATGTTGTACAATGCCCCCACCAGCAGGGAGATCACGCAGGGAACGGCGTAGCGGCCCATGAGCCGCCCCACACGCTCCGTTCCCAGAAATTCGTTGGAGCGTTCCATAAAATATCACTTTCCTTCCTGCAAAATCCCCGGAGACGGGCATTTTTGCCGCAAAAAAAGCGCGGCGCTTCTGCAACCGGATTTACGCAGAAACGCCACACGCTGTGGAATCAGTATATCAGATTTTGGGAAAACCTGCAAATGGTGGTTGTGTGCAAAAATCGGCTCCCGTCCGGCGGCCCGGAATGGACGATTTTCACAATGACCCCCGGCAGGAGGTCTTATTTTGCATACAGCAGCCCGATGAGCCAGTTCAGCGTCCGTCCCGGCAGGATCCGGGTCAGGAACACGAAGAACTGATAGTCCAGCCGGATGGTATAGATGGGCTTGGGCCGCCGCTTCATGGCCACCCGGGCAATAAACGCCCCGGCCTTGGCGGGGTCCATGCCGTTCTGCTCGTCGTGCTCCATCCGCTGGACGGACCGGCCGATGCGGCCGCCGTACACGTTGTCGCCCTCCATGGTTTTCACCCGGGCGGCGGTGAAGCCCGTGTGGATGTCCCCGGGCTGTACGGCGCACACCGTGATGCCGAAGGGCCGCAGTTCGTTGGCCAGGGCCATAGTATAGGCGTTCACCGCCGCCTTTCCGGCGGAGTAATACGCCTGGAAGGGAATGGGGCAAGGCGCCGCCACAGAGCTCAGGTTCACGATGCGGCCCCGGCCCGCCTGGCGCATATGGGGGATGACGGCCTTGTTCATCCGCACCATGCCGAAGAAGTTCACGTCCAGCAGGCGCTGGGCCTCCGCCGTGTCGGTGAACTCCACCGCCCCGGAGATGCCGAAGCCCGCGTTATTCACCAGCACGTCGATGCGCCCGGCCCGGTCCATGATCTCCGCCACGGCGGAGCGGACCTGGTCCTCGTCGGTGATGTCGCAGCGGATGTGGTGCAGGCCCTCCACCCCCTGTTCCCGGCGGCTCAGCTCATACACCGTATAGCCCGCATCCCGCAGATACAGGGCCGTGGCCCTGCCGATGCCGGAGGTCCCTCCGGTGATGACGGCGATCTCACTCATGATCCTTCACCAGCACGTCCGCCATGATGTCCATGGCCTCGTCCAGCAGGGCCTCGGTATGGGTGGCCATATAGCTGGTCCGCAGCAGGGCCTCCCCCTCCGGGGTAGCCGGGGGCAGGGTGGGATTCACATACACGCCCCGGTCATAGATCTCCCGGGCCACCTCCAGGGTGTGGTACGTCTCATAGGTATAGATGGGAATGATGGGCGTGGGGGCCGTCAGGGCGGACTCCCGGATCTTCATGCCCCGGTCCGTCATGCCCTTGCGGGCATAGAGGCTCAGCTCCCGCAGCCGCTCCGGCAGCTCGGGATGCTGCTCCAGGTGCCGCAGGGCCGCCAGGGCCGTGGCGCAGTTGGCCGGGGGAATGGACGCCGAGAAGATGAAGGGCCGGGACGCGTGGCGCACATAGTCCGCCACCTCCTCCGAGGCCGCCATGTATCCGCCCAGGGACGCCAGGGACTTGGAAAACGTGCCCATATAGATGTCCACCTGGTCCTCCAGGCCGAAGTAGCTGGCCGTGCCCCGGCCGCCCTGGCCCAGAACGCCCAGGCCGTGGGCGTCGTCCACCATGACCCGTGCCCCGTACTTTTTGGCCAGGGCGCAGATCTCCGGCAGTCTGGCGATGTCGCCGCCCATGGAGAACACGCCGTCGGTGACGATCAGGGCGCCGTTCTTTTCCGGCACCCGCTGCAGGCACTTCTCCAGCTCCTCCATGTCGCTGTGGCGATAGCGCAGCATCTTGCCGTAGCTCATCTGGCACCCGGCATAGATGGAGGCGTGATTCTCCCGGTCGCAGATGACGTAGTCGTGCCGGTCCACCAGGGCGCTGATGATGCCCACGTTGGACTGATACCCCGTGCCGAAGGTGACGATGCCGGGCTTGCGCAGGAACTTTCCCAGCTCCGCCTCCAGCTCCAGGTGCATCTCCAGAGTGCCGTTGAGGAACCGGGAGCCGCTGCACCCGGTGCCGTAGCGCTCCAGGGCGTGAATGCCCGCCTCCACCACGTCCGGGGCGATGGTCAGGCCCAGATAGTTGTTGGAGCCCAGCATGATCCGGCGCTTGCCCTCCATCTGCACCTCCACGTCCTGCCGGGATTGCAGCGCGTGAAAATAGGGATACACCCCCGCCTCCTTCAGCTCCTTGGCCAGGGACGGGGCATAGCATTTCTCGAAAATGTCCATGTAAGACCTCCTTGCTGATATGAAATATTAGATTTCATAGAGAAAAACATCGAATTAACAGGGAATGATGATTCAACTTATTATATACTGCCCCCCGCTTCCCTGTCAACCGGTGATTTGCGGGGTCACACGGACCGGGTGGCCACCACGTCCACGCCGGTGCCCAATACGTCGGGGATCACCACGTCCCCGGCCTGCACCGGGGCCGTCAAGTGCACCCGGCACAGCGCCCGGGCCACATCCAGCACCTTCTCCTTGGGCACCTCTCCGGCGGTGCGGACGGACACCACCGGCAGCGCGCCGCCGGACACCCGGACGGTGCCGGTAACGGTGCGGGCCGGATGGGTACACTCCTTCCGGGCGTAGGCGTCCCCCCGGGGACAGGTGTTGCCGGTGACCTCCGTCACCCGGCTGCCGTCCATAACGGCGGTCAGCTGGCAGCCCATGGGGCAGCCGATACACGTCAGCTCGCGGATGCTCATTGTGCTCCCTCCTCCACCTGAATGGTGATCTGCTTCAAACCCCGGGGCAGGTCCGCCCGCCGCAGGGTCAGCTGCTCCATCTCGCCGGGGCTGAGAATGCGCTTATGCATCCGGCGCAGCAGCCGTCCGTCCAGATAAACCGCCAGATCGGCGTCCCGATAGGGCTGGCCCACCCGGAACCGGACGGTGACGGTTTCTTCCATGGCCTCCGGGTCCAGATACTGGGGCACGGTGTACCGCACGCCGTTCTGCCCCGTCAGGCGGACGGTCTTGCCCTCCCGCCGGTGCTCCAGCAGGTACCGGGCGGCGTTTTCCCCGGCCCGGGCCGCCTCCTGGGACACGAAGTCCACCAGATCGTGGACATGCAGCACGTTGCCGCAGGCGAACACGCCGGGAACGGAGGTGGACAGATCGTCCCCCACCTCCGGCCCGCCGGTAACGGCGTCCAGCCGGACTCCGGCCTGCTGGCTCAGCTCGTTTTCCGGCAGCAGACCCACCGACAGCAGCAGGGTGTCGCAGGGGATGTCCCGCTCCGTCCCGGGGATGGGGCGGCGGTTTTCGTCCACCCGGGCCAGGGTCACACCCTCCAGCCGTTCCTGTCCGTGAATATCCACCACCGTGGTGGACAGGTACAGGGGAATATCGAAATCCTCCAGGCACTGGACGATGTTCCGCTTCAGGCCGCCGGAATAGGGCATGACCTCTGCCACTGCGTGGACTTTGGCCCCCTCCAGGGTCATGCGCCGGGCCATAATCAGGCCGATGTCGCCGCTGCCCAGGATCACCACGTCCCGGCCGGGCATTAGCCCCTCCATATTCACCAGCCGCTGGGCGGTACCGGCGGAATAGATGCCCGCCGGGCGGCAGCCGGGGATGTTCAGCGCGCCCCGGGGCCGCTCCCGGCAGCCCATGGCCAGGATCACCGCATCGGCGTCCAGCTGCACCAGGCCCGTCTCCCGGCCCGTCAGCGTCAGCACCCGGTCCCGGGACAGGTCCAGCACCATGGTGTTCAGCAGGTACGGGATGTTCAGCTCCCGGACCTGGTCGGCAAACCGCCGGGCGTACTCCGGCCCGGTAAGCTCCCGGGAGAAGGTGTGCAGGCCGAAGCCCGCGTGGATGCACTGGTTCAGAATGCCGCCCAGCTCCCGGTCCCGCTCGATGATCAGCAGGTCCTCCACGCCGGCCTTCCGGGCGGCGGCAGCGGCGGCCAGGCCCGCGGGCCCGCCGCCGATGATGGCAAGCTGTACGTGTTTCATCATGCTTCCTCCTTGGTCCGCCCGGCCAGCAGCCGGGATGCTCCGCCGTTTTTCGTCAGCTCCGTCTGGGGCACCCCCAGCTCCCGGGCCAGGATCTCCATGACCCGAGGCGTGCAGAAGCCTCCCTGGCACCGGCCCATACCGGCCCGCACCCGGCGCTTCACCCCGTCCAGGGACCGGGCCCCGGGGGTGCGGCGGATGGCGTCCACGATCTCGCCCTCGCTGATGCCCTCGCACCGGCACACGATATTGCCGTAGGCGGGGTTTTCCGCCGCCAGACGCTGCCGCTCCTCAAAGGGCAGCTCCCGCAGGTGGACGATGTCCCGGCGCAGGGGGTCGAAGTCCGACTTTTCCGCCGCCTCCAGATACGCCGCCGCCTGCTCCGCCAGATAGGCCCCGATGGCCGGGGCCGAGGACAGCCCCGGGGACTCGATGCCCAGAGCCTCGAAATACCCGGGGATGGGCTGCCCCACGCGGAAATCGTCGTCCCCCTCCGCCAGATGGGCCCGGAGCCCCGCGAAGCTGGTGATCACGTCCCGCAGGGGCAGGCCCGGCACGCTCTTGCGGGCCATATCCTGGGCAAAGGCCAGACCCTCCGCCGTGGTGGCGGTGCGGTCCCGCTGGGGCTGGTCCGCAGCCGTGGGGCCCACCAGCAGGTTGCCGTGGACCGTGGGCGTCACCAGAACGCCCTTGCCCATGGGGCCGGGCAGCTGGAAAACGGTCCGCTGCACCAGGCCGCCGTCCTTCCTGTCCAGCAGGCAGTATTCCCCCCGCCGGGGCACGATGCAGGCGGTGTCGCCGCAGACCTGGTTATGGAGCACGTCGCCCCACACACCGGCGGCGCTGATAACGGCCCGGGTCTCCAGCGGCCCCCGGGACGTCTCCAGCACATAGCCCTCCCCGGTGCGGCGGATGGTCTCCACCCGGGTGTCGAAGCGGAAGGTCACGCCGTTATGGGCGGCGTTTTCCGCCAGGGCGATGGTCATGCCGAAGGGGCAGATGATGGCGCTGGTGGGGGCGTACAGAGCGGCCACGGCCTTCTCCGACAGGGCGGGCTCCAGCTCATGGAGCCTGCCGCCCCGGAGGATCTCCAGGCCCTCCACGCCGTTGGCCCGGCCCCGCTGCAAAAGCTCCTCCAGCCGGGGCAGGCCCGCCTCCTCAAAGCACACCACCAGGGCCCCGTTGCGGCGATAGGGGAAGTCCAGCTCCCGGGACAGCGCCTCCATCCGGCGGCTGCCCTCCACGTTGAACCGGGCCTTCATAGAGCCGGCGGGGGCGTCGAACCCGGCATGAACAATGGCGGAATTGGCCTTGCTGGTGCCCACGCATACGTCCTCTCCCTGCTCCGCCAGGCAGATTTTCAGCTTCCAGCGGCTCAGCTCCCGGGCCACGGCGCAGCCCACCGCGCCGCCGCCGATGATGACGGCATCGTACATAGCGATCTCTCCTTTCCGTGAAAAAAGAGCCATGCCAAAGCCCGCCCGGTCTCCCGGACGTTCCCTGTGCATGACTCAGACTCTCAATGCATTCCCATATTGGATTATGGCCCCATTATACGCCCTGCGCCCCCGCTTGTCAACGGCAAGCGGGGGCGCAGACGGCGCGTTACTGCGCCTCGATCTCCTTGATATTCACTTCGTTCCCCTGCACCAGCCAGGTATCCTCGCTGCCGCAATAGGGGCAGGTCCGGCCCTGGGGTACGGTGTCGTAATCCCGGCCGCAGCCGCCGCAGTGGGTGACGGCGGGGACCGTTTCGATGCGCAGCGCCGCCCGGGGCATCAGCTCCGTCCGGGCCGCCGCCCATTTCCAGCAGCTCTCCAGCTCGTGGGGCACCACGCCGGACACCTGGCCCAGCTCCAGGGTCACCGACGCCACGTCGGTGAGGCCCTGCTCCCGGCCGATGTTCTCCACGGCCCGGATCACATGAAATACGATTCCCAGCTCGTGCATTACTTCTTCCCGGCCTTGCGGATCTTGATCTCCCGCTTGACCATGTAGGGCAGGATGGCCTTCATCTTGTCCTCGGCGGGGATCATGTGGGTGCACTCCGGACGCTCCCGGTGCAGGTGGATGGCGTCAAAGGCGCACTTGGTGGTGCACACGCCGCAGCCGATGCACTTGTTGGGGTCCACCACGGAGGCGCCGCAGCTGAGGCAGCGGGCCGTCTCCTTCTGCACCTGCTGGGCGGTGAAGGCGATGCGCTCGTCCCGGAAGGTCCGGCGCAGGGCCTCGTTATACCCGATCTGCTGGCGGGGGGTGTTGTCAAAGCCCACGGGGATCAGCGCGTTCTCCTTGTCCAGCTCCACGAACTGCCGGCGGTTGCGGCCGATGGTCAGGGTGGCCTTCTGGACGAACCGGTGCAGGGAGATGGCGCCCTCCTTGCCGGCGGCGATGGCGTCGATGGCGAACTTCTGGCCGGTGACGGCATCGCCGCCGGCGAAGATGCCGGCCTCCGCCGTCTGATAGGTCACGGGGTCCACCTGGGCGGTGCCGTTGGGGTTGAAGGTCACGGCGGTGCCGGTCAGCAGCTGCCGCCAATCCACCTTCTGGCCGATGCAGTACAGCACCGCGGCGCACTGGGCCTGGCAGGTGTCGTTGTCGTCAAATTCCGGGGCGAAGCGGCCCTGGTCGTTCTTCACCCGCAGACACTTGCGGAAGCGGATCCCGGCGGCATGGCCGTTTTCGGTGACGATCTCCGTCTGGCCCCATCCGGCGTGGATGGTGATGCCGTCCCGCTCACACTCGCCCCGGTCCTCCGGGCCCATGGGCATATCGTCATAGCTCTCCAGGCAGTACAGGTCCACGGACTCCGCGCCGCAGCGCACCGCCGTCCGGGCCACGTCGGCGGCGATGTTGCCGCCGCCGATGACCACCACCCGGCCTTCCAGCTTCGTCTCCTGACCGCCGTTGACCCGGCGCATGAAGTCGATGCCCGCCGTGACGCCCTGGGCGTCATCGCCGGGGATGTTCAGCCTGCCGCCGGACTGCAGGCCCACGGCCACATAGAAGCCCCGGAAGCCCTCCTGGCGCAGCTGGGCAATGGTCACATCCTTGCCCACCTCCACGCCGCAGCGGAACTGGACGCCCATTTCCCGCAGCACGTCGATCTCCGCCTGGACCACGTCCTTCTCCAGCCGGAAGCTGGGCAGGCCGTTTTCCAGCATACCGCCCAGGCGGCGCTCCTTTTCAAACACGGTGGGGCGATAGCCCTTCTCCGCCAGGTAATAGGCGCAGGACAGGCCCGCCGGGCCGCCGCCGATGATGGCGATCTGCTGGTCGAACTCGCCGTCTACCTTGGGAATCACCTTCTCCGGCACGAACCGGGTGGCGGCGTCCAGATCCTGCTGGGCGATGAAGCGCTTCACCTCGTCAATGGCCACCGCCTGGTCCACGGTGCCCCGGGTGCAGGCATCCTCGCACCGGCGGTTGCAGATGCGGCCGCACACGGCGGGGAAGGGATTCTCCCGCTTGATCAGCTGCAGCGCCTCCCGATACTTGCCCTGGGCCGCCAGCTTCAGATAACCCTGCACGGCGATGTGGGCGGGGCAGGCGGTCTTGCAGGGGGCGGTGCCGGTGTCGTAGCAGTTGATGCGGTTCTTGTCCCGGTAGTCGATGGACCACTTGTCGGGGCCCCACTTGGCCGCATCCGGCAGCTCCTGGCGGGGATACTCCACGGGGCCGTCCTTGGTGCACAGCTTCTGGCCCAGCTTCACCGCACCGGCGGGACAGTATTCCACGCACCGGCCGCAGGCCACGCACTGGTCCGTCTCCACCCGGGCCACATAGGCGCTGCGGGACATATTGGGAGTGTTGAACAGCTGGCTGGTGCGCAGGGCATTGCAGACGTTGACGTTGCAGTTGCAGATGCCGAAAATCTTCTGTTCGCCGTCGATGTTGGTGATCTGATGGACGAAGCCGTTGTCCTCGGCCTTCTTGAAGATGGCCATGGCCTCGTCATAGGTGATGTACTCGCCCCGGCCGGTCTCCACGATATAGGTGGCCATGTCGCCCACGGCGATGCACCAGCTCTCCGGGTCGTCGCCGCAGCCCTCGTTCAGATACTGGCGGCTGGCCCGGCAGGAGCACATGCTCTTGGCGTACTTGCCCTCGTACTTGTGCAGCCAATAGGAGATCTTCTCCAGGCCCACGGCCTCGTTCTCCGTTTCGATGGCCTTTTCCACGGGGATCACGTGCATGCCGATGCCGGCGCCTCCGGGAGGCACCATGGGGGTGATCTTTTCCAGGGGCAGGAAGGTCATCCGCTCGAAGAAGGCCGCCACCTGGGGATGCTCGTCCATCTGGCTGCGGCGCATATTGAAGAACTCCGCGCTGCCGGGGACGAACTGGGGCAGGACATACCGCTTTTCGTGGTTGGGGTTCTTCCCGTCCAGATTCTCCCAGTTATACTCGATCAGGCCCACCCAGGCCATGTCGTCCAGCAGCTTCTGCAAAGGTTCCCGCTCCAGCTTGGTCAGCTTCATCAGCTGCCCGATGGTCTTGGGCTTGCGGACGCCCATCTTCAGGGCCACGTCCGCCATTTCGTCGCTGATCAGGTCCGCCAGGCCCCAGTATTCCGGGTCGTTGCCCTTGACGCCCTTGAGCTTGGCGGGCACCCGGTCAGTGATCATGGCCACCAGCTTGGCGATCTTGGGCCGGGGCTCCTCCACCACGGGGATGGTAAAGGGCAGCTTCTCCTGCTCCAGGGGGAACGCGGTGGGCCGGTCGCCGTTGATGTTCTTTCCCATGTGAAATCTCCTTTATCTCCGCCTCAAGGGCGATTTTTCTGCATGAACTCACCTTAATGATACCAATTTCCGGGGCAAAAAGCTATTGACTGTTCTTATAAAGTTATGGTATCCTATTTTTATGGTCCTGGTCGGACCAGAAGGAGGATATGCCATGGATTTCCGTCCCATTGTGGCCCCGTCTATCCGGGAGCTGTTTATCCAGCAGGTGGAGGGGGCGATTCTGTCCGGGCAGCTGAAGCCCGGGGACCGGCTGCCCACGGAGCGGGAGCTGGCCGACACCATGCACATCAGCAAAACCGTGGTCCACGAGGGCCTGCGGGAGCTGCACCGCCTGGGTTTTCTGGACATCGCCTCCCGCCGGGGCGTCACCGTGGCGGACTATGCCCAGACCGGCAGCCTGGAGACGCTGATGGCCATCATGGACTATCACGGGGGCCTTCCCGACGAGAAAACCGCCCGCAGCATCCTGCGCCTGCGATATTATCTGGAGGCCCCGGCCCTGCGGGACCTGGCCGCGTCCCACACCGCCGCCGATCTGGACACCCTCCGCGCCCTGCAGCGCCAGGCGGAGGAGGCCCCGGACACCGCCGCCCTGGCCCAGGCCCTGTTCCGCTATCACCGGGGGGTGACGTTTTTAAGCGGCAACACCATCACGCCCCTGCTGTTCAACGCCTTCATGCAGGTGAACCTGGAGTTCTGGTCCGGCTATATCCGGTCCGTGGGCCGGGAGGAGAGCCTGCGGGTGCTGGCCCGGTTCACGGACCTCATCGCCGCCGGACAGGGGGACCGGGCCGCCCAGCTGCTGGACGACGGCCTGCGGCGCTTTGTGACCACGCTGTAAATTCACATTTTGTTCAAAATATCCGCCTGTTCTTGTGGAAAAGCCATAGATTCCGTTCGGATAATTCTGCAATTTGCCAATTGTACTCCCCCCCGGGTGTGGTATAATGATGGTATCTTATATAAAGGAGGCTTTTCCATGAGACGCACAAAAGTTCTGCTTTCCTGTCTGCTGGCGCTTTTGCTGGTGATGCTGACCGCCTGCGGCGCCAGACAGCAGACCGTCCACCGGCTGTCCGCGGACCGGGTGACCCAGGCGGCAACGGTGTCCCAATTGCAGGAGGTCAGCGACCTGATCGTGGTATTCACCCCGGAAACTCAGGAAAACGTCCTTTCCCGCTACAGCGACGGCAATGTCTCCACCGGCTACACCAGAACCACCGGCCAGGTGACCCAGGTGCTGAAGGGCCAGGCCCCGGCGCAGCTGGTGATCACGGAGGAGTGTTACACGCTGGATGATGCCCTGTGGACCCAGGGGGGCTATCTGCCTATGGAAACCGGCAAGCCCTATCTGCTGTTCCTCACCGCCTATGACGACGGCTCCGACTATGCGGGGATGTACTATCCCACGGAGCTGGAGCGGGGCAAGTATCCCCTGGGGCAGGACCTGACCACCTCCGACTCCGCCGCCCAATGGCAGGTATACTCCCTGGACGGCGACACCCTGTCCGATTACCAGAGCTGGTACCGGCAGGTGTCGGCCCTGTATCCCGATCTGTTCTGACCCGCCAGGCAAATATCCGCACCCCTCCGGCCCCGCCGGAGGGGATTTTTCCGCCCGGGGCCGTCCACCGGCGGGATTCGCCTTTCTTCGACTTGAAAAGCCCGGGGAAACGTGCTATACTTGATTATAATTTCGCGTATTGTGCTTGGGGAGAGGAGGAAGCGCCGCCATGGTGGATATTCACTGCCACATTCTGCCGGGGGTGGACGATGGGTCCCCCTCTATGGAGGACTCGCTGCAGATGGCCCGCATGGCGGCGGACTCCGGCGTCACGGACATCATCGCCACGCCCCACTGCAATCTGCCGGGAGACGGCCCGAAGAATTACCGCTCCGCCGCCCTGCGCACGGGCTTTTCCCGGCTGCGGCAGGCCCTGGAGCAGGAGGGGATCCCTCTGGGCATCCACCCGGGGGCCGAGGTGTTCTGCACCCCGGAGCTGCCCGAGCTGCTGGACCGCCGCCAGCTTCAGACCCTGGGCGGGGGCCGGTATCTTCTGGTGGAGTTCTATTTTGACGAGTCGGCGGAGTTTATGGAGCAGTGCTTCCACCAGATCCGCACCCGGGGCCTGACCCCGGTGGCCGCCCATCCGGAGCGGTACAAAACCGTCCAGCAGGACCCCTATATGGTCCGGCGGTGGTTTGAGCGGGGCGTGGTCATCCAGCTGAACAAGGGCAGCATTCTGGGGCGGCTGGGCCGCCGGGCCCAGGACACGGCCCTGTGGCTGCTGGAGCGGGGACTGGCCCACGCCGCCGCCAGCGACGCCCACCAGCCCACCGTCCGCACCACCCATATGGAGCTGCTGCGCCGCACCCTGGCCGAGGATTTTTCCCCCGCCTGCCCCCGGCTGCTGCTGGAGGAGAACCCCCGCCGTATTTTAGAGGACCGCCCCCTGGTGGGGACGGACGAGCCTATTTTTTCCCCAAGGGAGGACGAGCTATGAGAGCCATCCGCAAAATGCAGCGCCTGATCGCTGCGCTGTTCATCCTGGTGCTGCTGGCCTTCTGCGGCCTGCGGATCTACCGCCGCCTCACCGTGGACGTGACGCCCCCGGTGATCACCTGTTCCACTGATTCCATTGACGTCAGCGTCACCGCCGGAGAGGAGGCCCTGCTGCAGGGGGTCATGGCCTCCGACGACCGGGACGGGGACCTGACGGACCAGATCCTCATCAAGGGCGTGTCCCCCTCCCTGACCGACAGCAGCGCCCAGGTCACCTACATCGTGTTTGACTCCGCCAACAACATGGCCACCGTCACCCGCACCGTCCGCTACACGGACTACCAGGCCCCCCGCTTCGCCCTGTCCCGGCCCCTGGTATACTCCATGAACCAGACCGTGACCCTGCTGGACCGGCTCACCGCCACCGACGTGCTGGACGGCGACATCAGCAGCAGCATCCGCATCACCTCCCAGAACATCATCAGCACCCAGCCCGGGGTATACAGCGTCACCGCCCAGGTGGACAGCCGCCTGGGGGAGCCGGTGGTGCTGCCGCTGAAGGTGGTCATCACCACCGGGGAAACCCAGCTGATCTGGCTGAAGGACTATCTGGTCTACCTGCCCCAGGGCTCGGCCTTTGACCCCGCCGCATACATCGACAGCGCGGTGGCTCCGGACGGCACCGGCCTGCCCGCCTCCCAGGTGTCCATCGACAACCAGGTGAACACAGCCGTTCCCGGCGTATACTATGCCGGCTATACCGTCACCGCCCAGGGCCAGAGCTACACCGTCTATCTGACGGTGGTGGTGGAATAAGGAGGGATCGTCATGGATGAAAACAATCAGGGCCTGCAATGGTCCCATATCGAGCCCCTCTGCATCCTGCGGGCGCTGGCGCGGCAGCTGTGGATGCTGCTGCTGGCGGCCCTCACCTGCGCCATGGCGGCGTGGATCGTGCTGACGTGCTTCGTGACCCAGCAGTATACCAGCTCCACCACCTTCTCCGTCACCACCCGCACCAGCAACCTGTACTATACGAATATCACCGCCGCCGCCGATGTGGCCGCCTCCTATTCCCAGCTGCTGCAGAGCCGGGTCCTGCGCCAGACCATGGAGCAGGATCTGGGCATGCCCCTGAATGGCACCGTCACTGCCCAGCAGCTGGGGGAGACCAACCTCATCCGGGTCACCGTCACCGCCGGCACCCCCCGTCAGGCCCTGGTGCTGCTCAAGGCCGTGTCCGATAACTACGGGTCCCTGTCGGCCCATGTGTCCTCCACGGCGGTGCTGTCCCAGCTTAACTCCCCCAGCCTGTCCGTGGCCCCCTCCCGCAGCTATAACGTGCCCAGGATCTGCCTGATGGCCGCCATCGCCGGTGCGGCGCTTACCGCCCTGGGCGTTGCCTGGGCCAGCGTCAGCAGCGGCACGGTGCAGACCCAGGAGGGCGCCCGCAGCGACCTGGACGCCAAAATCATCTCCACCGTGCCCCACGAGGGCCGCCGGACCCGGAAGCTCCTGGGCTGGTTCGACGACCGCCGCCGGGAGCGCCGGGCCCGCCGGGGCGGCAAGCGCCTGCGCCGGAACCTGAACATCTCCTCCCCGGCCATCAGCTTCGCCTTTACCGAATCCATCCACCGCATCGCCGAAAAGTTCCAGCATGAGCATGCCAAGGGCCGCCGGGTATTCCTGTTTTCCAGCGTGTCCGCGGCGGAGGGCAAGTCCACCCTGGCCGCCAACACCGCCATTTCCCTGGCCTCCCGGGGGGTGAACGTGCTGTTCATCGACCTGGACCTGCGCCGCCCGGTGCAAAGCGAGATGCTGGGCCTGTCCGTGAAGCAGAAAAACGAGCTGGGCACCCTGCTGACAGAGTCCGCCGCCCCGGAGAAGATCCTGGCCGCCGCCGTCACGGACCCCGCCACGGGGCTGCACTCCCTGCTGAGCACCAAGTCCTATACCGACGTCATCGAGCTGCTGGCCTCGGCCCAGCTGGCCAAGGTGGTGGCCCTGGCCCGGGAGCAGTACGACTATGTTATCATCGACTCGCCGCCGCTGGGCTTCTTCTCCGACAGCGAGCTGCTGTCGGACCTGTCCGACGCGTCGGTGCTGGTGGTGCGGCAGGACACCGTCCCCGCGCCGGAGATCAACGACGCCATTGACGCCCTGCGGGCCGGTAAGGCGGAATTCCTGGGCTGCATCCTCAACGATATGGCCCATCTGGCCGCCTGGTCCTCCGGCTATGGATACGGCTATGGCAAGAAATACGACAAATACGGCTACGGGCAGCACTCCGGCCGGAAGCAGCAGTGAGGCGCACTATGGAACAACACACGACCCGAACCAATACCGAAGACCAGGCCATTGACCTGTCCGTCCTGCTGCGGCGGATGGGCCGGGCGCTGACGCGCCTGTGGCCGGTGTGCCTGGCCCTGGTGGTGCTGTGCGCCGCCCTGATGGGCTGGCGCGGCCACCGCAGCTTCCGCCCCATGTACCGCTCCGACGCGGTGTTCTCCGTGAACCTCAGCTTCGTGGGCGGCACCGACGTCTCCAGCTACAGCCAGTATTACAACAAGTCCGCCGCCCAGCAGGTAACGGACACCTTCCCCTATCTGCTGACCTCCGACCGGATGCAGGAGCTGCTGCGCCAGCGGCTGGGAACCGACGCCATCAACGGCAGCATCTCCGCCTCCGCCATCAAGGACACCAGCTTCTTCGTCCTGACGGTGGAAAGCCCCAGCCCCCAGGACGCCTATGACATCCTCTGCGCCGTCATCGACGTGTATCCCCAGGTGAACCGCCTGGTCCTGGGTGAAACGCAGCTGGTGGTGAACCAGGAGCCCTCCCTGCCCGACACGCCGTATAACGCCGATCCCTGGATGCGCAGCGCCGTCAAGGGCGCGGCCCTGGGCGTGGTGCTGGCGCTGGCGGTGCTCATCGTGGCCGCCGCTCTGCGGCGGACGGTGTCCTCCACCGGCGACGTCAAGCGCCTGGTGAGCCTGCCGTGCCTGGCCTCCATCCCCCGCACGGCCCCCAAGCGCCGGAAAAAACGGCCCCAGCAGGGGCTGCTGATCACCCGCATGCAGACCGACAGCGCCTTCTGCGAGGCGTATCGCCTGCTGCGGCTGAAGCTGCTGCGGCAGCTGAAGGAAAACGACAAGGTCATCATGGTCACAAGCTCCATCCCCTCCGAGGGGAAAAGCTCCGTGTCCGTGAACCTGGCCCTGTCCCTGGCCCGGGAGGGAAAAAAGGTCCTGCTCATCGACGGCGACCTCCGGGGCCCCAGCGACAAGGCCCTGCTGGGCATCACCAAGCCCTCCGAGGGTCTGGGTCAGTGCCTGTCCGGCAGCCTGGATCAGGTACACTTCCTGCGCTATGAGGAGACGTCTTTGTACGTCTTTGCCGGCAGCGAGCCCATCCACGCCCCCATGAATCTGCTGCAATACGACAAGCTGGAGGCGCTGATGAACACCCTGCGCCCCATGTTTGACTACATCGTGCTGGACACGCCGCCCTGCGCCATGATGGCCGACGCCCTGGCCATGTGCCGCCATGTGGACCGGGTGATCTACGTCATCCGGGAGGATTTCGCCGCCACCACCCAGATCTTCGAGGGCATCCAGGCCCTGGCCGGGGCCGATGCCCGGATGGCCGGCTTTGTGTTCAACTGCGCCGCCAACGTCCGGGGCTCCTCCTCCGGCTATGGCTACGGCTACGGTTATGGGTATGGCTACGGCTACGGCTATGGCTACGGCAAGACCAAGCGCAAAAGCGCCGAATAAGGATTTTTCCAAGCCTCCGGCCCCGGCCGGGGGCTTCAGCTTGTCAAAAAAGACTTTTTTCCAAGCCTCCGCCCCCGAAAATCTATACAAACCCGGATTTTTGTGGTATACTGTCTTATCCGGTATGTCTGAATTTACAGAAAGTTCAGGAAAGCCCCGGCCGGGGCGGTATAATAAAGGAAAACACCAACGATACTCACAAGTGGGAGGCAAAGCGCATGGCACGCAACATTCTGGTGGTCGAGGATGACCGCAATATCTCCGACCTGATCCGCATGTACCTGGAAAAAGAGGGGTTCGACGTCCGCATCGCCTACGACGGCGGCAAGGCCGTGGAGGAATTTGACCGGGAGGCCCCGGACATGGTGCTGCTGGACATCATGCTGCCGGTGATGGACGGCTGGGCCGTGTGCGCCCACATCCGGGAAAAGGCCAAGACCCCCATCATCATGCTCACCGCCAAAAGCGAGGTCAACGACCGGATCACCGGCCTGGAAATGGGGGCCGACGACTATCTGGTGAAGCCCTTCGAGATGAAGGAGCTGATGGCCCGCATCAACGCGGTGCTCCGCCGCAGCGAAATTCCCGACGACACCAAAAAGCGCCTGACCTTCGACAAGCTGGTCATCGACCTGGACAGCTATGAGCTGCTGGTGGACGGTAAGAAGATCGACACGCCCCCCAAGGAGCTGGAGCTGCTGTATCACCTGGCCTCCACCCCCAACCGGGTGTATACCCGCAACCAGCTGCTGGACGAGGTGTGGGGCTTCGACTATTTCGGCGACTCCCGCACCGTGGACGTGCACATCAAGCGCCTGCGGGAAAAGGTGGAGGGTGTGTCCGACCAGTGGGAGCTGAAAACCGTGTGGGGCGTGGGCTATAAGTTTGAAGTGAAATGAGCCAGGAAAAGATCACCCGGTTCCGCCGCCGGTTCGACAGTCTCTATTGGCAGCAGTTTCTGCTGACGGCGGGGATGGTGCTGCTGACGCTGCTGCTGCTGGGCGTGTCGTTTTACGCCCTGAGCTATAACGACACCGTGTCCGAGCGGCGCAGCGAAATGCGCCAGCACGCGGAGCTGATTGCCAACATGTCCGGGGACTATCTGGCCTCCGATGGGCAGACCGCCAGCCCCAGCCTGCAGAATCTCATCGCCCTGGCCGCCGGGCTTACCAAGGCGGACTTTCTCCTGTGCAATGACCAGGGCTACGCCCTGCTGACCTCCGACCAGCGGCTGGGAGGCCAGGTGGTGTCCGTACCCCAGGAGATTCAGGACGCCGTTTTCGGAGACAAGGGCTTTTACCAGGGCCGCAGCAGCATCGGCGGCGCATACGACATCCGGCAGTTCGTGGTGGCGGTGCCCGTCACCCAGGAGGACGGCGGCACCGTGGGCATGGTCCTGGCGGTGATGGACGCCCGGTCCCTGATGAGCATGTGGCGCTCCTTCATCGGCCTGTTCTTCATGACCTCGGCCATCATCCTGCTGATCTCCTTTGTGGCCAGCTCCCTGACCTCCATGCGCCAGATTCAGCCCATCCGGGAGATGGTCCAGGCCACCCGGTCCTATGCCGCCGGAAACTTCGACATGCGTATGCAGGACACCGGCCGCAGCGACGAGATCGGCGAGCTGGCGGCGTCCTTCAACAACATGGCCGACTCCCTGGCGGAAACCGAGCGCCAGCGAAGCGAGTTCATCGCCAACATCTCCCACGAGCTGAAAACCCCCATGACCACCATCGCCGGATATACCGACGGCATCCTGGACGGCACCATTCCCCCGGAGAAGGAGCGGAAATATCTCCAGATCATCTCCGACGAAAGCCGCCGCCTCAGCCGCCTGGTCCGCCGGATGCTGGATATCTCCCAGATACAGTCCCAGCAGGACATGAAGAAGGAGGACTTCGACCTGTGCGAGAGTATGCGCCTGGCCCTGCTGTCCATGGAGCAGAAGATCACCGACCGGGGCCTGGACGTGGAGGCGGACATCCCGGAGGATTCCGTCATGGTCCAGGGGGTCAACGACCTGATCACCCAGGTGATCTATAACCTGCTGGAAAACGCCGCCAAGTTCGCCGCCCCCGGGTCCACCCTGTACCTGGGGCTGACGGAGACCGGCGGCGACAAGGCGGTGGTCACCGTGCGCAACACCGGCCACACCATTCCGGCGGAGGAGATTCCCCTGCTGTTCGAGCGCTTCCACAAATCCGACAAATCCCGCAGCGAGGACAAGGACGGCTACGGGCTGGGCCTGTATGTGGTGAAAACCATCCTGTCCCAGCATAAGGAGAAGATCACCGTCACCAGCGAAAACGGCGTCACCTCCTTCAGCTTCACCGTGCAGCTGGCCCACCCCATGCGCAATACATGAGAGGAACTTTTGCTATGACAGACGAAAACAAGGATATCTGCCCGGAAACTCCGGAAACTCCGGACCTGCCGGAGACCCCGGAAGCGGCCCCGGAGGAGCCGAAGGAGGTGGTCTCCTGGTACATTCCCAAGGAGCCCCAGGGCCGGGAGGTGGTCAGCTACTATGTCCAGCGGGACCCCATGCCCCAGAACGTCTGGCAGCAGGCCGCCAAAAAGGAGAAGCGCCGCAGCCGTCTGTGGCTGTGGATCTCCCTGGCCGTGCTGGCGGTGACGGTGGCGGCGGTGGTGCTGGCGGCCATACTGGGCGGCAATAGCGGCAGCGGTCAGCATCGGCCCCTGCCCGACGGCGACGGCGACAACCCCAGCAGCATTGTGGACATTTTCGGCAGCAAGGCCACCAGCATTCCCCGGATTCAGGGAGACCCCGGCGTCCGCCTGGCCTGCCGGGACCCCCAGAGCCAGCCCCTGACGGCCCAGGAGGTATATGCCAAGGTGAACCCCTCCGTGGTCACGGTGGTGTCCGAGCAGTCGGAGGGGGCCTCCATCGGCACCGGCGTCATCATGACCTCCGACGGGTATATCATCACCAACGCCCATGTGATCTCCGGCGGCAAGAGCTGCTGGGTGGCCCTGGACACCGGCGTCACCTATGAGGTGAACCTGGTGGGCTTTGACGAGGAGGAGGACCTGGCCGTGCTGAAGGCCGATCCCCAGAATCCCCTGCCCGCCGCCGAGTTCGGCAACTCCGACCTGGTGCAGGTGGGCGACACCGCCTATGCCATCGGCAACCCCCTGGGGGTGGAGCTGCGGGGCACCATGACCAACGGCATCATCTCCGCCGTCAACCGCGCCGTGGAGGTGGACGGCAAGACCATGACCCTGCTGCAGACCAGCGCCGCCCTGAACAACGGCAACTCCGGCGGCCCCCTGATCAACGAATACGGCCAGGTCATCGGCATCAACACCCTGAAAATGAGCACCACCGACAGCACCGAGGCCACGGTGGAGGGCCTGGGCTTCGCCCTGCCCATCAGCTCCGTCAGCTTCGTGGTCAACGACCTCATCGCCAACGGCCACTACCGGGGCGCCCCCTCCCTGGGCATCACCGTCACCACCGTGGAAAGGGACGGCGGCGGCACCCAGGTCCAGGTCATGGAGGTCAGCGCCGGCTCCGGCGCGGCCGACGCGGGCATCCAGGCCGGGGACGTGATCCTGGCGGCAGACGGCCAGGCCGTGTCCGTTACCTCCGACCTGCTGACGGCCCGGCGCAGCCACATCATCGGCGACACCGTGACCCTGACCATCCTCCGGGACGGCCAGCAGTTCGACGTGGAGGTGACTCTCCGCTCCAACCGCAGCTTCGGCTGAGCATCCGACCCCTTCACCCCGGCGGGAAAATCCCGCCGGGGTTTTGTTCTGCCGGTGGGGGCCTGTGCATATGCTGGAGAAAAAGCCACAGGAGGGATGGACATGCGTTATTGGGCGGCGGGGCTTTTGCTGACGGTGCTGCTGTTCGGCGGGGGATGGCTGAGCAGCGGAGCTGCGCCGGACGTGTCCCGCTCCGTCCCGGGGGCTGACCCGGGACAGACCGGCGAAAATGCGGGACAACCCGCCGCCGATGCGGACACTTTGCTGCGGGTATGGGACGGGGAGCAGGTGGTGGAGATGACCATGGCGGAGTATCTGCCCGGGGTGGTCCGGGGGGAGATGCCCGCCGCCTTCCACCAGCAGGCCCTGGACGCTCAGGCCGTGGCGGAGCGGACCTTCATCTATTACCACATGGCCTCCGGCCGGAAGGCCGCCCACCCGGACGCCGACGTGTGCATGGATTACCGCTGCTGCAATGCCTACACCTCCGCCCAGGCGGCGGCGGAAAAGTGGGGGGACCACGCCGCCGAATACGAGGCCAAGGTCCAGCAGGCCGTACGGGACACCGACGGCCAGGTGATCCTCTACAACGGCCAGCCCATTTTAGCGGCCTTCCACTCCTCCTCCGCCGGGGTCACCGCCAACTCCGGGGACGTGTGGGTGTCCACCCTGCCGTATCTGCACAGCGTGGAAAGCCCCGAGGGGGAGGACACCGTACCCAATTACTACAGCGTCAAGGAAATCCCGGCGGCGGAGTTTCATCAGACCTTCCTGGCGGCCTATCCGGAGGCGTCCTTTGCCGGAGGGCCGGAAACCTGGATCACCGGCCGGGTGGAAAACGCCTCCGGCCGGGTGGAGAGCATCTGCATCGGCGGCGTCACGGTGGAGGGCACCCAGGTCCGGAGCCTGTTTGGCCTGCGGTCGGCGTGCTTCACGGCGGAGGCCGCGGCGGACAGGGTCACATTCCACGTCACCGGCTTCGGCCACGGGGTGGGCATGAGCCAGTACGGCGCCAACCGCCTGGCGGAGGAGGGGAAGTCCTGGCAGGAGATTCTCCACTGGTACTACACCGGCGTCACCATCGCCCCCTACGGCGGATAGGACTTGACGAAAGGCGGAATTTATACTACAATTTTCTTCAGAAACATCACGGAAGGAGACTTGCTTCGTGACAAGAGACGAGCTTTGCCAGGCCGCCGTGGCCATGCTGGACCGGGCCTATATCCCCTATTCCCACTTTCCGGTGGGGGCGGCGCTGGAGTGCGCCGACGGAACGGTTTTCACCGGCTGCAACATTGAAAACGCCGCCTACGGCTGCACCATCTGCGCCGAGCGCACCGCCATCTTCAAGGCCGTCAGCGAGGGGCACCGGGACTTTGTGCGCATCGTCATCGCCGGGAAAAGTGAGGACTACTGCGTGCCCTGCGGCTCCTGCCGCCAGGTGATGATGGAATTCGCTCCGGAGATGGAGGTCATCTGCCTCAACGGTCAGGGGCAGGCCAGGAGCTTCCGCCTGCGGGAGCTGCTGCCCTACGGCTTCGACCAGAGCTGGCTGTGAGACATGTGCCGCCGGTCTGCATTTTTCGCGGACCGGCGGTGCTTTCTGCCCGCTCCTGTGGCCTTCCGGCATTTTTGGCGGTTTTCCTTGTTGACATAATGCTGTGGAAAACCCGGTGGAAAATGTGCAAAACCCTTGCGGCGCATGCTATCCCGCCGGTTGCCGGTTTGTTATGGCGGCCCCGCCGCCTGCAACTTTTTACCCCGGAAAAACATTTTTTCCCCATCCCCGTCCGGCTCTTGCCAGACGGAAATTTTTGCGTTAAAATAGGATTTGTATATTGGAGAATTGGCGGCTTCGGCCGCCGGAGGAAGGATATGGCCAAGAAAAAAGCATACGACAACGACAGCATTTCCAGCCTGAAGGGAGCGGACCGGGTCCGGAAACGGCCCGGCGTCATTTTCGGCTCCGACGGGCTGGAGGGCTGCGAGCACGCGGTGTTCGAGATTCTCTCCAACGCCATCGACGAGGCCCGGGCGGGCTTCGGACGGGTGATCACCGTCACCCGGTTCCAGGACCGGTCCATCCAGGTGGAGGACCAGGGCCGGGGCTGTCCCGTGGACTGGAACGAGAAGGAGGGGCGGTACAACTGGGAGCTGGTGTTCTGCGAGATGTACGCCGGAGGCAAGTACGACCCCACCGGGGAAAACTATGAGTTCTCCCTGGGCCTGAACGGTCTGGGCTCCTGCGCCACCCAGTACGCCAGCCGCTATATGGACGTTACCGTCTGCCGGGACGGCAATGAGTATAAGCTCCACTTCCAGCGGGGCGAGATCGTGGGGCAGATGGAGGTGACTCCCCTGACCCGGAAGAAAACCGGCACCACCATCCGCTGGCTGCCGGACCTGGAGGTGTTCACCGACATCGACATCCCCCTGGACTATTACCAGGACGTGATGAAGCGGCAGGCGGTGGTCAACGCCGGGGTGACCTTCCGGCTGCGCAGCGAGGTGTCCCCCGGGAGGTTCGAGACCCAGGACTTCCTGTATGAAAACGGCATCCGGGACTATCTGGCCGAGCTGGCCGGGGACGACCCCATCACCCGGCCCGTGTGCTGGGAGGCGGAGCGCCAGGGCCGGGACCGGGCGGACAAGCCCGAATACAAGGTGAAGCTGAACATCGCCTGGTGCTTTTCCAACCGGGTGCACCTGATGGAGCACTATCACAACTCCAGCTTCCTGGAGCACGGCGGCAGCCCCGACAAGGCCACCCGCCTGGCCTTTGTGGCGGCGCTGGACAAATATCTGCGGGAGAACAACAAATACACCAAGGGCGAAAGCAAGATCACCTTCCCCGACGTGCAGGAGTGCCTGCTGCTGGTGAGCAGCAACTTCTCCACCCAGACCAGCTATGAAAACCAGACCAAAAAGGCCATCACCAACAGGTTCATCCAGGACGCCATGTCCGAGTTCCTGCGCCAGCAGCTGCAGGTATACTTCATCGAGAACCACGACGACGCCGAGCGCATGGCCGCCCAGGTGCTGATCAACAAGCGCAGCCGGGAGACGGCGGAGCGCACCCGCCTGGGCGCCAAGAAGAAGCTGTCGGAGAAGATCGACATCGCCAACCGGGTGCAGAAGTTTGTGGACTGCCGCACCAAGGAGGTGGACCGGCGGGAGATCTATATCGTGGAGGGCGACTCGGCTCTGGGCGCCTGCAAGCAGTCCCGGGACGCGGAGTTCCAGGGGCTGATGCCCGTCCGGGGCAAGATCCTCAACTGCCTGAAGGCCGACTATCCCCGGATCTTCAAAAGCGACGTCATCACGGACCTGATGAAGGTGCTGGGCTGCGGCGTGGAGGTGCAGGGCAAGGCCGCCAAGGAGCTGAGCCAGTTTGACCTGAACAACCTCCGGTGGAGCAAGGTGGTCATCTGCACCGATGGCGACGTGGACGGGTTCCAGATCCGGACCCTGATCCTGACCATGCTGTATCGGCTGTGCCCCACCCTGATCCGGGAGGGCTATGTGTATATCGCCGAGACCCCGCTGTTTGAGATCACCTATCGGGAGAAAAACGCCGACAAGACCTGGTTTGCCTATTCCGAAAAGGAGAAGGCCGACATCGTCCGCCAGCTGGAGGGGAAGAAGTTCACTGTCCAGCGGTCCAAGGGACTGGGCGAAAACGACCCGGAGATGATGTGGCTGACCACCATGAACCCGGAGACCCGGCGGCTGGTGCGTGTGCTGCCCGATGAGGCGGAGGAGACCGCCCGGGTGTTCGACCTGCTGCTGGGGGACAACCTGGCCGGGCGGAAGGACTATATCGCCGAAAACGGCCACCTGTACCTGGATATGATCGACGTGAGCTGAATTTGCCAAATGACCGCTTGAACGAAAGGAATTTGCCCCATGGCAAAAAAGAAAACAGAACCGAAAACCGTCCACCGGCCGGCGGACCCCAATGTGATGGGCCTGCGGGGCACGGTGGTGGAGCAGCCCATCACCCGGACGCTGGACGAGAACTATATGCCCTATGCCATGAGCGTCATCGTCTCCCGGGCCATTCCGGAGATCGACGGCTTCAAGCCCTCCCACCGGAAGCTGCTGTATACCATGTATAAAATGGGCCTGCTTACCGGCGGCCGCACCAAATCCGCCAACATCGTGGGCCAGACCATGCGCCTGAACCCCCACGGCGACCAGGCCATCTATGAGACCATGGTGCGCCTGGCCAAGGGCAACGAATCCCTGCTGCACCCCTTTGTGGACAGCAAGGGCAACTTCGGCAAGGTGTACTCCCGGGACATGGCCTATGCCGCCAGCCGGTACACCGAGGCAAAGCTGGCCCCCATCTGCGCGGAGCTGTTCCGGGACCTGGACTGCGACGCCGTGGACTTTGTGGATAACTACGACAACTCCATGAAGGAGCCGTCCCTGCTGCCCACCACCTTCCCCAACGTGCTGGTGTCCGCCAACCAGGGCATCGCCGTGGGCATGGCGTCCCAGATCTGCGGCTTCAACCTGGGGGAGGTGTGCGACACCACCGTGGCCCTGCTGAAAAATCCGGACCACGACATCGCCTCCACCCTGCTGGCCCCGGACTTCCCCACCGGGGGACAGATCATCTGCGACCCGGCGGAGCTGCGGGAGCTGTACCGCACCGGCCGGGGCGGCGTGAAGGTCCGCTCCCGGTGGCGCTATGACAAGCAGGCAAATCTCATCGAAATTTACGAAATTCCCTACTCCACCTCCATCGAGGCCATTCTGGACAAGGTGGCGGAGCTCATTAAGGCCGGGAAAATCAGCGAGATCAGCGATATGCGGGACGAGACGGACCTGTCCGGCCTGAAGCTGGCCATCGACCTGAAGCGCAGCGTGGACCCGGAGAAGCTGATGACCAAGCTCTTCCGGCTGACCCCTTTGCAGGACACCGTCAGCTGCAATTTCAACATCCTCATCGCCGGGATGCCCCGGGTCATGGGGGTGGGCGAAATTCTCGGCGAGTGGACCGCCTGGCGCACGGACTGCGTACGGCGGCGGGTGTATTTCGTGCTCAGCCGCAAAAGGGACAAGCTGCACCTGCTGCTGGGCCTGAAGCGCATTCTGCTGGACATCGACAAGGCCATCGCCATCATCCGGGAAACCGAGGAGGAGGCCGAGGTGATCCCCAACCTGATGATCGGCTTCGGCATCGACCAGGTCCAGGCGGAGTATGTGGCGGAGATCAAGCTGCGGAATATCAACAAGGAGTACATCCTCAAGCGGGTCCGGGAAACCGAGGACCTGCAAAGGGAGATTGCCGACCTGGAGGACACGTTGGCCAAGCCCGCCCGGATCCGGAAGATCATCGTGGACGAGCTGGAGCAGGTCCGGAAGAAGTACGCCGTGCCCCGGCGCACGGAGATCGTATACGGCCACGAGGTGGAGGAATATGTGGAGGACAGCCAGCCCGAGGACTACCCGGTGACGGTGTTCCTGTCAAGGGAGGGGTACTTCAAGAAGATCACCCCCAAGTCCCTGCGCATGAGCGGGGAGCAGAAGTTCAAGGAGGGCGACAGCCTCCTCCAGCAGATGGAAACCTCCAACAACGCCGAGGTCATGTTCTTCACCGACAGGTGCCAGGTGTACAAGACCCGGGTGTCGGAGTTCGGCGACGGCAAGGCCAGCGCCCTGGGCGACTATCTGCCGGGCCGTCTGGCCATGGACGAGGGCGAGCGGGTCATCTTCATGGTGCTGCCCGGGGACTACAGCGGCTGTCTGCTGTTCTTCTATGAAAACGGCAAGGCCGCCCGGGTGGAGCTGTCCGCCTATGCCACGGTGTCCAACCGTCGGAAGCTCACCGGCGCCTATTCTGACAAGAGCCCCCTGGTGTGCATCCTGCCTCTGCCGGAGGACCGGGAGCTGGCCCTGGTATCCACGGAGCCCCGGGCCCTGCTGGTGCACACCTCCCTGCTGACCCCCAAGACCACCCGGAACGTCCAGGGGGTGGCGGTGATGACCCTGAAGCCCAAGTATCATCTGGACCGGGTGGTCCCGGCGGAGGACAGCGGCATCGTGAACCTGCCCCGCTACCGCACCCGCACCATCCCCGCCGCCGGAGCCATCCTCAAGCCCGAGGACCGGGGCGAGGAACAGCTGACCTTGTTATAAAGACCCGTTTTCCCCCACACATACGAAAAGAGAGGTGCCTATTATGCCCGCTGCCAAAACTCTGAAGCGCTACGGACTGATCACCGTGGCCTGTGCCCTGTATGCCCTGGGCTTCAACTGGTTCTTCGTGCCCAATCACTTCACCGTGGGCGGCTTCACCGGCGTTGCCCAGATCATCAACCACTTCCTGCCCATGCTGCCGGTGGGTACCATCGCCCTGGTGCTGAACATCCCCCTGTTCATCCTGGGCTGGCAGAAGATCGGCCGGGATCTGCTGATCTCGTCCCTGTACGCCACCGCCGTCAGCTCCCTGATGATCGACGTGCTGGCCTCGATCCACACCTTCTCGCCCATGGACCCCATTCTGGCCTGTATCTACGGCGGCATCGTGTCGGGCATCGGCTGCGGCCTGCTGCTGCACGAAAGCACCACCACCGGCGGCACGGAGATGGCCGCCCGGCTGCTGAAGCTGAAGTTCCAGGGGCTGTCCATCGGCAGCCTCTGTCTGGGCCTGGACGTGGCCGTGACCATCGGGTACGCCCTGTGCTTCCGGGATATGACCCGGGCCATGTACGGCGTGGTGGCCCTGTATATCCTGTCCCTGCTGATCGACCGGGTGGTGTACGGTCCCAACGCCTCCAAGGTGGCCTATATCATCAGCGAGCAGTATGAGGCCATCACCCAGAAGCTGCTGCAGCTGGACCGGGGCGTCACCCTGCTGGACGGTAAGGGGGCCTGGAGCGGCCAGGAAAAGCGGATCATCCTGTGCGCCTTCGGTCGCCGGCACTTCATCCCCATCAAGAAGCTGGTGCAGAGCATCGACCCGGACGCCTTTGTTATCGTGTGCGACGCCCATGAGGTGCTGGGCGAGGGCTTCGGCCAATATGACCCCACGGGCCTGTAACGGAGGCGCGGCCATGAAAAAAGCCTTGCTGGCCGCCCTTCTGGCGGCGCTGATGCTGGTATGCACCGGGTGTGCCTCGTTTCTGGAGCGGGATTACAGCGTGGTCCAGCCCCACAGCTCCACCTATTACGAAAGCGAGGACCGGTCCGTCCTCCGGGCAGAGAGCTATCAGGACCTGGTGAACGACCTGATGCTGCTGCTGACCGGCGGCGCCCGGGAGGGCACCATCTGGCTCTATGCCGGGACGGAGCCTCTGGACGCCTCCGCCGCGGCGGAACGAGCCTGCAAGGAGGTGCAGCAGGAGACGCCCTTAGGGGCCTACGCCGTGGAGTACCTCACCTACACCATCGACGACAGCGCCCGGAACTACACCGCCATTCATCTGACCATCGGCTATCGCCGCACCCAGGAGCAGATCGCCTCCATGGTGTATACCACCAGCGTCTCCGCCCTGGGGGAGCTGCTGACCGCCGCCGCCCGCAGCGGAAGCGGTGAGCTGGTGGTGCAGGTGGGCTACTTTGACCACCAGGAGGACCAGGTCCGCTCCATCGTGGACCAGGTCCAGGCCATGGAGGCCCCGGAGCAGAAGGAGCCCTGGACCGTGAATTTCTATCCCGAAGGCGGCGACGTGGGCATCATCGAAATTCTTTTGAAAAAAAGTTGAAAAAAGTGGAACGCAGGGGTTGACAAATCCGGGATTCGCGGGTATAATCAATCTTGTGTTTGCGGGCGTAGCTCATCTGGTAGAGCGCGACCTTGCCAAGGTCGAGGTAGCGAGTTCGAGCCTCGTCGCCCGCTCCAAAAAGCACCATCTGAGAAGATGGTGCTTTTTCTTTTTGCCATTCGGCTGGCGCGACGGCGGGGCACATGGGCCCCGCGCCCTACGAGTGTTCTATCGGCAGGCGTTTCGTCCGGTCCGCTGCTATCAGCGGACCGCAAAAAAGGCGGGCAGAGTCGCCCGCCCTACGGTAGGACAACGGGGAATTGCCGATAAACGGCGGCGGGGCCTGTGTGCCCCGCCGCCGTTTTTATGCGCTTGTCACATCACCGCCGCCAGCGCGTCGGCCAGGGCGGCATAATCCGCCAGGCTCAGCCGCTCGCCCCGGACGTTTTCCGGCAGACCGCAGGCGGAGACGATAGCCGCCAGCCGGTCCTTGGGCAGGGGGAATCCGGTCTGCAAACTGTTTACCAGGGTCTTGCGCCGCAGGGCGAAGCCCGCCCGCACCGTTCGCCACAGCATGGCCTCGCTGCCCACCTCCACCGGCGGCTGCTTCCGCACGGGGCAGTGGATCACGGCGGAGGTGACCTTGGGGGCCGGCAGGAAGCAGGTGTTGGGCACCTCGAACAGCAGCTCCGGCGCGGTGTAATACTGCATCAGCAGGGTGAAGGCCCCATAGTCCGCCGTGCCCGGGGCGGCGCAGATCCGCTGGGCTACCTCCTTCTGAATCAGCACCGTCAGGGATTGAAAGCAGCGGCTTTCCACCACCCGGGTCAGCAAGGGGGTGGTGATGTTATACGGCAGGTTGGCGCACAGAATGGGCCGCAGGCCCCCGAAGTGCTCCCGCACCAGGGCAGGCAGCCCCTGCTGCATCACGTCGCCCCGGATCAGGGTGAAATTGGGGAAGTCCGCCATGGTCTCCTCCAGCACCGGGTACAGCCGCCGGTCCAGCTCCACGGACACCACCTTCCCGGCCCGCTGGGCCAGCTCCCGGGTCAGGGGGCCGATGCCGGGGCCGATCTCCAGCACGCCGGTGTGCTGGTCCGCGCCGCAGGCGGCGGCAATGTCCCGGGGCACCCAGCCCTGGATGAGGAAGTTCTGGCCCATGGCCTTGGAAAAGCGAAAGCCGTGGCGCTGCAAAAGCGCCTGGATGTCATTGCGGTTGCAAAGGTCCATATTGCCTCCTATTCGACAACAAGTTGTATTTTTCTACTGAATTATTCCTCAAAGTTATCATTCTCGGGGCCGGGGCGGTACTCCAGCAGGTCCCCGGGCTGGCAATCCAGGGCGCGGCAGAGCTTGTTCAGGGTCTCCACCCGGACGGCCCGGGCCTTGCCGGTTTTCAGGATGGAGAGGTTGGCCATGGTGATCCCCACCCGGTGGGACAGCTCGGTGAGGCTCATTTTCCGCCGGGCCAGCATCACGTCGATGTTGAATACGATCATGTCCCCACCTCCTTAAATGGTCAGGTCGTTGTCCTCCCGCAGGGCGGCGGCATCCGCCACCAGCCGGGACAGGACATACAGCACGATCCCCGCCGCCAGGCAGAAAAACGTCACCAGCGGCGTGATCAGGAGGGTCAGAGGTGCACTGCCCGCACCCAGATAGGCCACAATGAGCATTCCCGCCGGGAATATCACCGCGTCGGCAAAGGCCAGGCGGCTGACGGTACGCAGGTCACGGGCATTTTTCCCAGTGAAGGCCATACCCTTTACAGCAATGCTGCCGCAGACCCGCCACGCCGGGACCAGGGCCCAGAAGATCGGCACGGCAAACGCCCACGCCCAGACAAGACACGGCCAATAGGCCCAGGCAAACTCCGGCGCGGCCCGAACCGTGTCCGTCCCGTAAAACGGAAGAAACAGGAAGAAGAACACCGCCAGCAGCGCCCCCGCCGCCAGCAGGACGGCCCGCAGCAGGGCCGACATGGTTTTGGTTTTCATATGCGTCTCTCCTTTCGCTTGCTGGGGTCAGGATACCATAGTTTATCTCGCGTGTCAAGTATTATTTATCGAAACTCGAATAATAATTTCTGTTTGTATGAGTTTTGCAATTTCCTGTTGCATTTTGGCGGCGGCGGGTATATACTATCCACAGGAAACAACCGAATAGCTGTCTTCGGGGCGGGGCGAAATTCCCCACCGGCAGTGATAGTCTGCGAGCGGCTGCGGCCGCAGGAACCGGCGCAATTCCGGTACCGACAGTATAGTCTGGATGAGAGAAGGCGTGTACGGCATTGTCACAATGCTCTTTTTTGATGCGTGCACCTTGGAAGGCAAGTCTTTCCGGGTGTTTTACTTTTATCAAAAGGAGCTTTTTTTCTTATGACGCAAGCAAGCAAACGAACCCATCGCCTGGCGGTAGCCGCCATGCTCAGCGCCGTGGCCGCGGTGCTGCAATTCGTGGAGTTTTCCATTCCCCTGATCCCCAGCTTTGTGAAGCTGGACATCTCCGACCTGCCCGCCCTGCTGGGGACGTTTTCCCTGGGCCCGGTATACGGCGTGGTGATCCAGCTGGTGAAGAACCTGCTGCACCTGCCCTTCGGCTCCAGCGCCGGAGTGGGCGAACTCAGCAACTTCATTCTGGGGGCCGTGTTCGTGCTGTGCGCCGGCCTGGTGTACCGCAAGCACAAGAGCCGTAAGGGTGCCCTGATTGGGGCGATGCTGGGTGCGGTTCTGATGGCTGTGGTCAGCGTCCCCTCCAACTACTTCTTCGTGTATCCGGCATATGTCAAGGTGTACGGGATGCCCCTGGAGGCCATCATCGGGGCCTACCAGGCCATTCTGGGTACCATTGCGGAGGTCCCCTCCTCCAACGCTCTGCTTAACTGCCTGCTGGTGTTCAACGTGCCCTTCACCTTCTGCAAGGGCCTGCTGGACGTGGGCCTGTGCTTCCTGATCTACAAGCCTCTGTCCCCCCTGCTGCATAAATAAACGAAAAACGATGGCTGTGCCCGAGAGGGCACAGCCGGTTTTTTCTTTTATCTTACCAGCAGTTCGATGACGTACAGCACCATAAGGTGGATGGGATAGATCAGGTAATACCCCCACTGGTACCACTTGCTCTTGCGGCCCCGCTGGCCGTTGTACAGCAGCAGCAGCTCCAGGTACTTTCTGCGGCTGTGGGTGTGATAATACCCCTCGGCGATGAAGAAGCACATAATGGGCGCGGTGATCATGCCGAAGCAGAACAGAGGATCGTACCAGGGATTGGTGGTGGGAATGAAGAAAATCGTCACATGCTGGCAGATCAGGGCCACCACAGCCAGCAGCTTCAATGTGTTGGAGTTCAGTCCGGCCTTCCGGGTCACGGGGATACCCTCTTTCCTGTTGAATATTTATGCGGGTATCTTAACACATGAACCTGGGTTTAAGTCAAGAGGAAAATGACAAAAAGTGACAAAAATTACAATACGGTTACAATTTTGTAAAAATGTACAAAAAAACAGAGGGAGACAGCCGGTTTGGCTGTCTCCCCTGCGAAGATGATCACAATACGCTGTCTTCCTAAGGGAAACTATTTCTCCTTGATGGCTTCCAGCAACTGGATGAAGAGACCCACCACGATCAACACAAAGGCAGTCACTATCCATCCGGCAGTACCCACCGACTGGAATATACCCCCCGCCACGATCATACCAAGGCCAAGTGCGCTTTTATTATTCACAGCAAACCCATCCCTTCATTAAAGATACACACTTTGGCTGGTAGCCATGCTTTTATAACTGCCTGTAAAATTTATCGTAAATACTTTTCCTATTGTCATTGATAGACCGGACGTGGCGAATGGCGCGTGTGCGTATTCTGCATTTATGTTTGTGATTCCACTTCCAATAGCTGTGGATTTTGCCTGCAGTTTCAAACTCATCTCTCCGCTTAAGTACATAAATGCATCGCGATACAGGTCGAACATGACACCCAGAGCCCCTTGAGAAGCCTTTGTGGGAGCGATAATTCTCTCTCCATAAGCAAATCTGGTTTCAGCTAATGGGTTATACGCATAGCCCTGATAGGAAAATGTACCTGTCACGTATCCTAAGTATGCATGATCCCAATCTACGATAATGCCATCCTGATTCAATCTCCAAAAAGGGTTCTTGCACTGAGAAAGCTTGTTGTCATCAAGCCATTCGTATGTCACACGAACGCCGAAATACACGTTCCCGCCCGTTGTTCTCTTTGTAACAAGGCACTTCAACACAAAATCAGACTGGGGAATCGCTCCTGCCAGAGTTGATGACTGCATTGGCTGATTGTTCAATTGTCCAAAATTAATGGAATACTTCTCGACGGTTTCTCCACCGAAATACAAATCCTGGTACAGTGACCGAATCATATCATCAGAAACTGTATCCAGAAACGATTCAGGAACGCACTGATCTCTTAAGTATTCACGCATCGTCTCGATGTCATCAATTGGTGGCTGAGTAGCATATGTGGGAACAACTAATGCCCATAACATAGAGATCAGAAAAAACACCGACAAAAACTTCTTCACGCTGTATCCCTCCCTGTTAATTTCTGTGCTTGTATTATACCTATTTTTGTGTAATTTGTCAAGCAAAAAGTGCGTCTCATTATTAGAGACGCACTTCTTGCTGTATTATCGCTTTATTTCGTTTGCCTTCTGTGCGAAGCGGTTATCCACCAGCCGGTCGAAGTCCACCCACTGGTCCGGGGTCAATTCCCCGGCCTGGGTCATGACCGTCTCCAGCCGCTCCAGAGCCTGCTGCTCCATCACCGGGGTGCGGTTCCAGGCGTCGATCTCCCGGTGCCGGGCGCACACCCGCTCCAGAATATCCAGGTCCGTGTCCGGGAACTGGTCACAGATGGCCTCCGCCACCTGGCGGTCCGTGTGCTCCGCCACCCACTGCTGGGCCAGGGCCATGGCGTTGACGAAGCCCTGGACCGTCTCCGGATTCGCCTCCACATAGCTACGGTTGGCAAAATACGCGGTATACGGAATCTCGCCGCTTTCCTGGCCGATGGAGCACAGGATATACCCCTTCCCCGCCTGCTCCACCTCGGTGGCGGTGGGCTCAAACAGGGTCACATAGTCCCCGTTGCCGCCGGTGAAGGCCCCGGCCATCATGTTGAACTGCACCGAGGTGTCCACCACCGCGTCCCGCTGGGGCTCAATGCCCCGCTGCCGCAGCACATATTCCAGGGTCATCTCCGGCACGCCGCCGGCCCGGCCCCCGATGATGGTCCGGCCCCGGACGTCCTCCCAGGAGAAGGGCCCCGGCTCCCGGCCCACCAGGAAGGAGCCGTCCCGCTTGGTCAGCTGGGCAAAGATCACGGGATGGTCCTCCTTGCCCTGGTTCATCACATAGATGGCGGCCTCCGGCCCCGCCAGGCCCATGTCCGCCTGACCGGACACCACGGCGGTCATGACCTTGTCGGCGCCGCCGCCGTTGGTCAGCTCCACCTCCAGCCCCTCCTGGCGGAAGAAGCCCTGGCTCATGGCCACATACTGCGGCGCGTAGAACACCGAGTGGGTGACCTCGCTCAGGCGCACCCGGGTCAGCTGTTTTTCCCCGGCGCAGCCCGGCAGGACCAGCAGCGCCGCCAGACAAAGACACAGTACGATACAGATTTTTTTCATGCTTTGACCCCCCAATAATGCTGCAGCAGCTTCTCGGCCCCCAGCACCAGCCGGTACATCACCACCGCCGCGGCCGCCAGGATCACCACGCTGGCCATGACCAGGTCCATGTTGAACACCTGGGACCCGTAGACGATGAGATAGCCCAGGCCCGCCCGGGACACGAGAAATTCTCCCATGATCACCCCCACCCACGACAGGCCCACGTTGACCTTCAGGGTGTTGAACAGGGTGGGGAAGCTGGCGGGAAACACCAGCATCCACAGAATCTGACCTCTTGTGGCCCCCAGGGACCGCATCAGCCGCAGCTTTTCGCCGTCGGTCCCCAGGAAGCCCTGATACATGCTGAGGATGGTGACGATCAGGGAGATGGCCAGGGTCATCACGATGATGGACCCCATCCCCGCCCCCATCCAGACGATAAAGATCGGCCCCAGGGCCGTTTTCGGCAGGGCGTTCAGCACCACCAGATAGGGGCTGAGCACCCGGGCCACCCCCTCCCGCCACCACATACAGATGGCGATGGCGGTGCCCAGCAGGGTCCCGGCCAGGAAGCCCACCACGGTCTCCAGGCACGACACCCCCACGTGCCGCAGCAGCTCTCCGCCCCGGCACAGGCCCACCAGCGTCCCCCACATGCGGCTGGGGCTGCTGATGAGAAAGCCGTCGCTGAGCCCCACCGCCGTGGTCAGCTGCCACAGGCCCAGCAGGGCCGCCAGCAGTCCCGCCTGCCACAGCCGCACCCGGCGGCGGCTTCTCTGCCGCTGCCGCAGCCACTCCTGCCGCCGGGGGGATGGTTTATCCGTCATGCAGCTCCAGCTCCTTCCAGATGGCATTGAAAAACGTGTGAAATTCCGGGGTGTCCCGCCGCTCCATAGGCGGCAGGCCCCGCAGCGGTCCCATGTCATGAACGGCCTTTATCCCGGCGGGCCGCCGGGTCAGCACCGCCACCCGGTCCGACATGCTGATGGCCTCGCTGATGTCGTGGGTCACCAGCAGGGCGGTTTTCCCCTCCTGCCGGATGATGCGGTAAATATCCGCCGAAACCGACAGCCGGGTCTGATAGTCCAGGGCGGAGAACGGCTCATCCAGCAGCAGGATCCGGGGATCCGCCGCCAGGGTGCGGATCAGGGCGCAGCGCTGGCGCATACCGCCGGACAGCTGCCCCGGCCGCTTATCCCGGAAGGCCCACAGGCCGTAGCGCTCCAGCAGGCTCCGGACCCGGGCCTGGTTTTCCGGCGTATTCTCCCCCCGGACGGCCAGAGCCAGGGTCACATTGTCCCAGATGCTCCGCCAGGGGAACAGCTGGTCCTGCTGGGGCATGAAGCCCACCTTGGGCGAGGGGCCCCGCAGAGCCTCGCCGTCCACGGTGACCTCCCCGCCGGTCAGGGTCTCCAGCCCCGCCAGGACGGACAGCAGCGTGGATTTGCCGCAGCCGGAGGGGCCCACGATGCTGCAGAACTCCCCCTCCTCCACGTCCAGGGACACGTCCCGCAGGGCCTCCACCTCCCCGTCCGGTGCCTGGTACACAAAGGCGGCGTGCAGGAGATGTATCATCATTTCCGTGTGTTCCTCCTCTGATACTGATTCCTGATTCAAAAATGGAATCAGGAGTCCCGTGCGCTGGGCGCACACTGTGACGTCTCATACAAAACCTGACGCACCTTCGGTGCTATAAAAAGCTTTTCAAGCTTTTTAACAGGTTTTGGTATCATACTTCGGCGCTGATAAAAACTTTTTAACAGGTTCCGGTATGATACGAAGCGGAGAGCGGAAAACTCCCTCTCCGCCATCATCCTATGCACTCCCCCGCCCCGTGGTTCCCGGCAGACGCAGCGGGGTAGGGCGCGTAATACGGCATTTTTTTCATGGGCGGTTGTCCGCAGACGGGCAACGGACGGCGGTTTTTCCGGGGGAATGCAGGAGGTGGTTCATTATGGCCAAGAAAAAACACATTCCCCTGTTCGATGACCAGCTGGAAATGCTGGAGCTGCTGACGGACCAGGAGGTGGGCCAGGCAGTGCTGGCCGCCATGCGCTTTATGCGCAGCGGCACGGAAACCGATCTCACCGGCGGCGCCGGGGTGGTCTATCAGGTGCTGCGGGCCCAGTTCATCCGGAACCAGAACGACGCCGCCGTCGGGAAAAAGGGCGGGCGTCCCCGGAAAAGCCCCGCCGAAACCCCGGTTTCGGAAGCCGAAACCACTGAACGGAACGAAACGGAACCGGACGGAACCGGACAGGACGGAACAGAACCGGACGAGACGGAATCGGACCGGACGGGAGGTGGAGACGGCAGCGCCGGAGGGCGCTTTGTCCCACCCACCCTGGATGAAGTGCGGGCTTATGTTTTGCAGAGACGCTCGCCGGTGGAGCCCCAGGCCTTCATCGACTTTTACCAGGCCCGGGGCTGGATGGTGGGAAAGGCCCCCATGCGGGACTGGAAGGCCGCCTGCCGCAGTGCGGAGTCCTGGGAGCGCTGGAGCAGGCCCCCGGCCCAGACCCAGGTCACCAACCCCGACCGCATAGCCAAATACGTGGATTGGTGATGGGCGGGCCGCAAGAACGGGATGGTTTCCGGCAACCGTCCGTAGGGGCCGGGTTCTACCCGGCCCAAAAGCACCGGGCCATTGGGCGGGGCCGCCGAAACGCCGCCTGTAGGGCCCGGGAATCGCCCCATTTCCGCCACCGTTGCCCCGATTCCGGCAACCGGATGGGCACCACTCCCCTTTTGTCCCGGTACAGGTGAAAGGAGGAGATCAACATGCGATTTCCCAGAATTTATGAGGAGGACGGCTGCTGTACCGCGGCCGTCTGCGACCTGTGCGGCGGCGAGATTTATCAGGGCCAGTCCTACTACCGCATCAACGGACGCACCGTCTGCCGGGACTGCCTGGCGGACTACGCCGAGAGCTACTTCGCCGACTGCCTGTGCGGAGAGGAGGCGGCTCCATGGTGAGACGGGAGGACATCCCCTGGGAGGAGCTGCAGAGGCTCAACGCCCAGGGCTGGAGCTATCGCCGCCTGGCGGAAAAATACGGCGTCTCCTCCTCGGCCATCGGCCGCCGGGCGGTGCTGGAGGGCTGGCACGGCACCAACGACCAGCGGGCCAACGCCCGTCTGCGGAATCTGGCGGCCCGGCTGCGCCGCCAGGCGGAGCGGCGGCTGGCGGAGGACCTGGACACCCGGGAGATCAAGGAGCTCACCGCCGTTCTGCGGGAGCTGATGAACCTTCAGCAGACCCTGGAGGGGCAGCAGCCCGGCGGCGGCGTGGTCCGGGTGGAGCTGGCGGAGGAAACGGAGGACTGGAGCCTGTGACGGAAAAAATTCTCACCATGGACCGACCCAACCCCCGGCAGCAGGAGTTTCTGCGGTGCCGGAAGAAGTATGTGGCCTTCGGCGGGGCCCGGGGCGGCGGCAAAAGCTGGGCCGTCCGCACCAAGGCCAAGCTGCTGGCCCTGCGCTATCCGGGGATCCGTCTGCTGCTGGTGCGCCGGACCTATCAGGAGCTGGAGGCCAACCACATCCGCTTTCTGCGGCAGGAGCTGGCCGGTCTCGCGGAATACCGGGCCACCGCCCGGCAGTTCGTTTTCCCCAACGGCAGCGTCCTGGACTTCGGCTACTGCGCCGCCGACGGCGACATGGACCGCTATCAGGGGGCGGAATACGACGTGATCTTCCTGGACGAGGCCACCCAGCTGAAGGAGGAGTGGCTGCGGCAGTTTGCCGCCTGCCTGCGGGGCGTCAACGAATTTCCCAAGCGGCTGTACTACACCTGCAACCCCGGCGGGCCGGGGCACAGCTATATCAAGCGCCTGTTCATCGACCGGCGGTTCCAGGCGGGGGAAAACCCCGATGACTATGTGTTCATCCCCGCCAAGGTCACCGACAACCGGGCCCTGCTGAAAAAGCAGCCGGACTATCTGCGGCAGCTGGAGGCCCTGCCCCGGCGGCTGCGGGACGCCTGGCTGGAGGGCAAGTGGGACGTGTTCCAGGGGCAGGTGTTCCAGGAATTTACCAACGACCCCGCCCACTATCAGGACCGGCGGTTCACCCATGTCATCGCCCCCTTCGACATCCCCCGGGAGTGGCCCGTCTACCGCAGCTATGACTTCGGCTATGCCAAGCCCTTCTCCTGCGGCTGGTGGGCGGTGGACTATGACGGGGTGATCTATCGGATTCTGGAGCTGTACGGCTGCACCGGGGAGCCGGATGTGGGCGTCCGGTGGACGCCTGAGAAGCAGTTTGCGGAGATCCGCCGGATAGAGGACACCCACCCCTGGCTGAAGGGCCGGGAAATTCAGGGGGTGGCGGACCCGGCCATCTGGGACACCAGCCGGGGCGAGAGCATCTATGAGACGGCCCTGCGGCACCGGGTGTTCTTCACCCGGGGGGACAACCGCCGGATCCCCGGGTGGATGCAGCTGCACTACCGCATGAGCTTCGATGAGCAGGGGTATCCCATGCTGTATGTGTTCTCCGGGTGCCGGGCGTTTATCCGGACAATACCGGAGCTTCTGTTCGACCAGACGGACGCGGAGGACGTGGACACCCGGCAGGAGGACCATGTGGCCGACGAGAGCCGGTATTTCTGCATGTCCCGGCCTATCCCGCCCCAGAAGCGGGACACCGGGCTTCCTCTGCGGGATGACCCGCTGAACATGCGGACGGGGACATGAGAAGGCCCGCGGACGGCAGCCAAAGCTGCCGTCCACGGGCTATTTTTGATGTACTGTCCAGCCCGGCAAGCGCTTCGCAGCGTTTGCCGCCCGCAGGCGGCAAATCAAATGCAATCCGTTTTTTGCGGCGGCGTGCACGTCGCAAAAAACACTTTGCGCGGAGAGAGTGTGTCCCGCCGGGACGGCGGGACGCGCGGTTCGGAGCGAAATCTCTATTCACAAAAAGGCACAGCCTTTTTGTGAATAATAGCCAGCCCCCGGCGGAATCCGCCGGGGGCTGACTCTATGGGGGATGGGGCATCTCAGCTCGTGGGATGGGGATCATCCCAGGCTGTTTTTCCGTTTAGCGGGAGTGCTTCTTGCGGGGCAGAACCACAACAGCGGCAGCCAGCATAGCAGCGGAAGCCATCACCAGGACCCACAGGGCGGTGTTGCTCTCGTCGCCAGTCTTGACAGAGGGCTTGTAGTTGGGATCAGCGGCGCCGCAGACGGTGCACTTGCCATCCTTGTACTGATGGCCGGTGGCCTTGATGACCTCGCCCTTCTTCACAATCTCGCCGCAGATGGTGCAGACTTCGTCGCCGGTGTAGCCATCCTCGGTGCAGGTGGGCTCCTTAGCACCCACCAGCTCGATCTTGTGACCCAGAGCGGGGATGACCTCGCCCTTGGTGATGACCTTGCCGCAGGCCTTGCAGACCACGTCGCCGGTGTAGCCATCCTCGGTGCAGGTGGCGGCCTTGGCGTTCACGGTCTCGGTCTCGGTGTGCAGGTCAGCAGTCAGAGTCTCGGCGTTGTTCACGGTCTGATCGTTGCGCTCGGTCTCGGTAACGGTGACGTTGATCTTGTCCAGAGCGGTGGGATCATTGACGGTGAAGGTCAGGGTGGCCACGGTGGAGCCGGCGGCCACGCCGTTGAGGTCCACATAGCCCAGGGTGACCTTGCCGGAAGCATCCTTGTAGGAGCTGTACTGGGTGTTGAAGGCCACGTTGGTCAGGGTCAGGTTGGCGGCATCGTAATCCACGGTGAACAGGCCGTTGGTGGCAGCATCCTTGGCCAGGACGTTGACGGTGACGGTCTTCTCATCGGCGGACACGGTGACGTTGGAGGCGGTGGCGTTCTCAGCAGCGTCGCCCATGGGCAGGTTCACCACGGCAGCCACGGGGGCAGCGGTGTTCAGGGAGCCCTTGGCAGCCTGGGTCTCGGCGCCGTTGTAGCGCTGGATCTGAGCGGGGGTCATCTCCACAGCCTGAGCGGTGTGGACGGTGGTCTTGCTCATGGCAGCGTTCACGGCCTTGGCGGCGTCCTCATTGGCGTGGTACATGGTGCCCACCAGGGTGGCAGGCCACACACCGTCGCCGAAGTTGCCGATGTCGGCAGCTTCCCACTTACCAGTGTCCTCATTCAGGAGGATGCGGTAGACATGGCTGGCGTCGCCGGTGCAGTTGGCCAGGTACAGAACCAGCTCGTTGTTCTCCGCAGTGGCATACAGGGAGTCATACAGGTCGCCGTCATCGGTGGGGTTGGCAGCGTAGCCAACGTTAGCCAGGTTGGACTCGATGATGCCGAAGGAGGCGCCCCAGGTGTCCTTGCCGGTCTCCTTATCCACCGAGGGATAAACATTCATGGTCCAGATGTTGCCGGCGTCATCCAGCGCCAGGAACAGCTCGGTGTCGGTATCCTTCACGCCGTCCTTATCGGTGTCGATCTTGTTGGCACCCAGAGAGGTAACGGCGGTGAAGTAGGAAGCGTCGGCAAAGAGCCACAGATACAGTCCGAGGTCGAAGGCGGACAGATCCAGGTTATCCACCGGCTTGGGAGACAGGAAGTAGGTGTAGTACACGCTGGCCAGCATGGGCTTGGCCTCGGTGGAGTAAACCAGGCTGTACTCCATATCCCACATGGGGATTTCGCCCTCGAAGCCGGGATAGGTAGCCAGGGTCTTACCGGTATCCAGGTCCATCTTGTTGATGTTGAAGCTGCCATCCTGCAGATAGACGTCGCCGGTGCGGGCGTCGAAGGTGGAGGCAGACACGCTCTTGGTGGTTTCGAAGTTCACCAGCTTCTTCCAGGTGGTGTCGTGCTCCATATCCCAGGTGTAGAACTGGGCATCGCCGTTGGTATCCATCAGAGCGCCCACCAGGGTGGTGTCCACGGTCTGGACGGTGACAACGCAGGAGGCGGTGGCGGTGGGATCCTTGATGGAGGCCGCCGTGATGGTGGCAGTACCCTTGTTGACGCCGGTGATGATGCCGCGCTCGTTGACGGTGGCGACAGTCTCATCGGAGGACTTCCAGGTCACGCCATCGGGCTTCACGCCGAAGGGGCTGACCTCAGCGTTCAGAGCAGCAGTGCCGCCCTTGTACATCTTGATGGACTGCTTATCCAGAGTCACGGACACGGGGCCGCTGAGTTCTTCCTTGTTGAGGTTGATCTTGTAGGTGGCGGCGTTGTTGGCGTAGTCGCAGACCTGAATGTACAGGTGATCCACGCCCTCGGCCTTGCTCAGATCCAGGGAGATATCCGTGGCAGCGCCCTCGGCAGCACCCTCGGGGGAGCCGGCGGTGCCGTCCAGAATGGACATCTTGTCATAGTCGATCAGGAAGGCGGCCGCCACATAGCGGTTGTCCTGAGCGGTCAGGACCAGGCTGCGGGTGCCGGTCTCAACGTCTTCCTTGAAGTACACGTTGGACAGGACAGGCTCGGTCCGGTCGATGAAAGCGGTGTAGGTCCGGCTGGCGCCATCGCCCAGGGCATCCCAGTTGGTGGTGGCATTGCCCTCGGCATCGTAGGTCACGTAGTACTCGGGAGCCTCGGTGACCTTGACGGTGATCTTCTCACCCTCAGCAGCCTTGGTGGGGGCATTGTTGATACCGATGTAGCCCTGAGCATTGCGCCAGCTGCCGCCGTTGCTGTAGTAGTAAGCGCCAGCGGTGGGAGAACCGGACGCCTTATCATAGTAGACATTGCCGTTCTCGCCGGTGATGGTCACCCGGGCATCCGCAGAGTTGCGGATCAGGGAGAAGGTAGCACGGGCAAAGACGGTGGTGTCGGGGTTGATGGCGGCGCGGTTGGGATCATAGGTCTCATCCATGTAAGGATTGCCGCCGAAGTAGTACATGCCGGAATCGCCAGCGTACTGGACGGTCAGGGCCTGATACTTGGTGGCGTTCTTGTTGTAGACGTACATGTAAGGCACACGGGACTCGGTCTTGGCCTCATGATACTCCAGATAGCTGCCGATATCGAACATGGAGGGATCGGTCCAGCTGCCGTAGTAGCCCAGAACGGGGATGGAGTGGCTGTCGCCCTTGACACCCTCGGCGGAGGCAACCTCGTCGGCGTACACATAACCCTCGACATAGGTACCGGTGTTGTCGCTGGCCTTGTCATAGGCATCCAGGCCCAGGACCTTGGCATTGACTTCCACATGGACGCTGCCGTTTGCGGGGATCTCCACGGTGCTCTTGTTCAGCTGCTGGAAGAACAGGTAAGCATCGTAGGTGTCGATGTTGTTGTCGTTGTCGAAGTCGGCGTTGTCCTTATTGGAGATGGAATCCAGGACGCCGGTGACGTAGTCCAGCAGAGCCTGGCCGTCAGCCTTGGTGACCTTGCCGTCGCCATTGAAGTCGCAGTTGGCAAGACCGGCAGGAGCGGCCATCTCCACCACCTGGCCGTCCACGGTCCAGGTGACGTTGGAGGTCAGGTCGGTGGTCCAGGTGTCCTCGAAGTTCACCACGGAGCCGTCCTCGAACTGATTGGCGAAGACATTCTGGGTGAAGAAGTCGGCGCTGAGGTTGAAGGAGGTCGCAGCATCCTTCAGGTTGTAGATGGTGAAGCCGAAGCTGTAGTCGCCGGTGCGGGCGGGATCATCGCCCAGCTCCACCTTGACCTTACCGTCGGCAGCGCCGGCGTTGGCGTTCTTATCCATCATGATGTAGGTGCCGGCGGAAACGGCAGCGCCCACATTGGCAAGGCCGGCGCCCTGCTGCATAACGGAATAGTAGCCATACTTGCCCTCGCCGTAATCCTCATACATGGGGACAGCGGTGGACATCAGCAGGGACTGAGCCAGAGCACGGGCGGTGAGGCCGGTCTTCTCCGTCAGCTTGTTGGCGCGGATGTACTGGGCCACCACAGCGGCCATACCGGCAACCTGGGGAGAGGCCATGGAGGTACCGGACATATTCTGGTAGCCGCCGCCATTCTGCAGGGAGTAGATATTGCCGCCAGGAGCGGTGATCTCGGGCTTCAGCTCCAGGGAGCCGGGAATGCCCCAGGAGGAGAAGTCGCTCATGGTGTAATAGTCGGCGGTCTGAACGTTCACGCCGGGCTTGGCGCCCACGGTGAGCTTGCCCACATAGTAGGTCACGCCGTTGGCTTCCTTCTTCTCGGCGTTGGCCTTGATGATCTGGCCGTCAGACATCAGCAGGGAGACGTAAGGAGCGGTGCCGGTGTAGCCGTCGGTGGACATATTGATGGTGCCCACATCGTTGTTGACCACGACGGTGCCGATAGCGCCGGCGGCAACGGCGTTGTTGCCCTTGGCGGTGAAGTTGATTTCACCGCGGTTGCACATGGCAATGGCGCCCTTGAGCTCATCGCCCGCAGCGGCGAAGTCCTCGGGGTTACCGACAGCGTCCACATACACGAAGCGCTGCTCACCGGCCAGAGCGGTCATGGGCTGGATGGGAGCCTCGGAGGTGTCGTTGTAGAACATCTTGACGCCGGCGAACTCAATATAGTTGCCGGTGGAGCCCACGTTATCCACGGAGGCGACGCCCAGAGAGTTGGTGTAGGAGCCGGGGCTGCCGTTGGTGGCCCAGCTGACGCTCTCGGCGTAGGGATAGGCATAGGGGGTGTTCTCGAACCAGTGGCCGGAGTTACCGGCGGACATGGCAACGACCATACCGCTGTTGACAACAGCCTCCAGGATGGCCTGGTACTTGGCGTCAGACTGGCGGGAATAGCCGGGGTTGCCGCTGCCCAGAGACAGGTTGGCGGAATCGCAGCCCAGGATCATGGCATCCTCGATGGCTGCCATGTAGTCGGAATCGTAAGCGCCGCCGCCCTTACCGAAGACCTTCATGGTGTACACCTGGGCATCAGGGGCAACACCCTGGGTCAGGGCGGTATCCAGAGCGGGAGCGAAGGAACCGTCGGCCTGCTCAATGTAGCGGTTGCCGGCGGCAATACCGGTGACGTGGGAGCCATGGTCACCCTGCTTGTCGTTGTCGTGGGTGACATCCAGATCGGCGTCAATGTAGTTGAAGCCGAAGGGGATCTTGGCGCTGACATACAGGTCGGAGGCCTTCAGGTCGCCGTTCTTCTTGAGGGCGTTGAGCTTCTCCAGCTTGTCAGCGTAATCCGCAGCGGTGACGGGGGTGATGCCCAGGCCCTTGACAGCGTAGCTGTAGGCAGCGCCGCTGAGGGAGGGGTGATCGGTGTCAGCGCCGGTATCAATGATGGCCACCTTGGAGCCTGCGCCGGTGTAACCGTCAGCCCAGGCAACGCTGGAGCCGATCATGGAAGAGGAGGTAGCCATGTTGGGGTCGGTGGTCTCCGACTCCTTGACCACGCAAGGCTCATACTGCGTCTCGATCAGGACGGAATCAACACCCTTGATCTTCTCGATCTTCTCGATCTGGCCATACTGAACGTTGGCGGAGATGATGTTGGTGGCCAGTGTCAGATTCCAAACCACATCCAGAGACTGGCCGTCCAGGGCCTTCTTGGAGATGGTCTTGGCCATCTTATCCTGCTTGGATTCCAGCTTGTCGCGATACTTCATCGCCTTTTTGCTGCCAGAGGCGATGTCGGACGCGGAAAAGCCCTTGTCCAAGGTGGAGGGGTCGCTCAGCACGATGGAGACGCGGACCACGTCCGTGTCGGCATACTGCTGCTGGGCGTCTTCCTCAACAGCCGCGTTTTCCTTGATGGGCAGCTTGATGTTGTCCACTTTTTCCCAGGTGATACCGTTGTTCTCGCCCTTGGTCGCAACGGAGCTGCTGCTCATGGCCCAGGTGGGGGTCACGAGGCTCAGCGTCAGTACGAGGGCAAGCACCACGGCCATCGCCCGTTTCAGGGTATGCGCGTGTTTCATATGCGTACTCTCTCTTTCTCCGGTTTGTACCGGTAAAGTTGGATACCGGATCGGTGCGGGCCGCCGTGATGCCCTATCAGCCGGCCCGTCCGATACAGCTATGGTTACTATACCATGTTTCCTTGTCCAGCGCAATGAAAAAGTCGTGTAATTTGCCACAAAATTTATAGAAATTTCGAAAAAAACAAAAATCAGCACTTTGTTCGCGCTATAACGACACATTGTAAGTTTTTACACAAAACAGGAATCATGAACCATTTGGTTTGGTTATTTCAACACTTTCATGCGATAAAGTTCAGCGAATTACTCAGCTAAATTCTGGACCATTCTCCGTGTATGGCGGTTTGGCGTCGTTTTATCTCGCTTATTTCGACAGAGTGTTCATTAACGTGTGTCGAGATTTGAATCATGTGGATTTTTATGCATGCCTGGTTGAACGGGGATTGTGAACAATTTTTGTACAAAACGCCGGAGACCCGGAGGCCGTTTCCGGTCTCCGGGTCTCGCGGGTCACTCTGTCTCCGGATCAGAGACAGGTGTCATATTCAGCGGGTGTGCTTCTTGCGGGGCAGGACCACCACAGCGGCAGCCAGCAGAGCGGAGACGGTCAGCAGCATGACCCACAGGGTGGTGTTGCTGTCGTCGCCGGTCTTGACGGCGGGCTTGTAGTTGGGGTCGGTCTCGCCGCAGTCGGTGCACTTGCCATCCTTATAATGGTGGCCGGTGGCGGGGATAACCTCGCCCTTCTTCACGGTCTCCCGGCACACGGTGCAGACCTCATCGCCGGTGTAGCCGTCCTGGGTGCAGGTGGCGGGCTTGGCACCCACCAGCTCGGTGTCGTGGCCGGTGGCGGGGACGGTCTCGCCCTTCTTCACGGTCTCGCCGCAGACGGTGCAGACCTGGTCGCCGGTGTAGCCGTCCTCGGTGCAGGTGGCTTCCTTAGCGCCCACCAGCTGGGTCTTGTGACCCAGAGCGGGGATAACCTCGCCCTTCTTCACGGTCTCGCCGCAGACGGTGCAGACCTCATCGCCGGTGTAGCCATCCTCGGTGCAGGTGGCAGCCATAGCGCCTACCAGCTGGGTCTTGTGACCCAGAGCGGGGATGACCTCACCCTTCTTCACGGTCTCGTTGCACACGGTGCAGACCTCGTCGCCGGTGTAGCCATCTTCCGTGCAGGTGGCGGCCTTAGCGCCCACCAGCTGGGTCTTGTGGCCCAGAGCGGGGATAACCTCGCCCTTCTTCACGACCTCCTGGCAGACGGTGCAGACCTCATCGCCGGTGTAGCCATCTTCCGTGCAGGTGGCGGCCTTAGCGCCCACCAGTTCGGTCTTGTGACCGGTGGCGGGGATGACCTGGCCCTTGGTGATGACTTCGCCGCAGACTTTGCAGACCTCATCGCCAGTGTAGCCGTCCTCGGTGCAGGTGGCGGGCTTGGCGTTCTTCAGCTCGGGGTTGTGGCCGGCCTTCTCCAGGGCGGCCAGCAGGGTGGCGTAGTTATACACCAGCTCCTTCTGGGCGTCGGTGAGGGCGTTGTACTCGGCCAGCAGCTGGCGCAGGTAAGCCTCGTCCTCGTTGGTCAGATTCTCGATGGGCTTGAGGGCCTCGATCTTCTTGATCAGCTCCAGCACCGCCATTTCATCGGCGTTGTTGGGGTCGGCATCAATATACAGATAACCGATGGCTGCGGGGCCGGTCTCGCCGGTGAGGCTGTAAGCCGTGACCCGGTAAGCATAGCTGCGGCCGAAGGGCAGCGTGGTGGTATCGGTATAGTTGCACTCAGTGAGACCTTCGGCCAGGGTCTCGAAGCCCTCGAAGGTCCAGGTATCCTGGGTATCATCCTGGAAGTGGGCAGCCACGCTGCGCTCCACCTTATAGACGATATCCTCGGCGTTGGACTGCTTGGCAGCGGTCCAGGTCAGCAGGGCGTTGCGGACGCCGGTCTCCGTGACGGTCAGGTCCGTGGGCGTGAAGTAGCTCTCGTCCATGATGTTGACGCTGCCCTTTTCGGTGTTGAAGTACTTGTCCCAGACATAGGCGGTGTAGCCCACAGCGCCCTGGGGATAGTACAGGTTCAGGCCCCAGTCGTTGTACACGAAGCCGCCGGTGCCGGTGGTGCCCCACAGGCCCACGAAGTTGGCGTACAGGGCGACGTTTGCATAGGCTCCGGTCAGAGAGACGGTGGTCTCCAGCAGAGGAGCGGTCATGCCGTTGAAGTAGTAATCCTTCAGGTTCTCGCAGCCGAAGAAGGCCTTGGTGCCGATGCGCTCCAGGGTGGTGGGATAGCTGACGCTCTTGAGGAACAGGTTGCCGGCAAAGGCGTTGCCGCCCACGCGGATGGTGCCCTCGGGGATGCGGTAGCTCTCGGCGGTGCGGCCCTCGGGATAGTAGCGGAGGTTCGCGCCGTTCTTATCGAACAGGACGCCGTCCACGCTCTTGAAGTACAGGGAGCCGTCGGCCACATAAATGTTCTGCAGGCTGGTGCAGTCGTTGAAGGCCACGGAGGTGTCAGTGACGCCGCAATCCTGGATGGAGGCGGGCAGAGTCAGCTCCGTCAGGGACTCGCAGCCCACGAAGCCCCGGCTGGGGACGGCGGTCATGCTCTTGGACAGGGTGACATTCTTCAGATTGTCGTTGTAAGCCAGTGCGCTGCCGCCCATCTCGGTGACGGTGTCGGGAATGACAATGGTCTCCAGACCGGTCTTGGAAATGGCGTTGGCGCCGATGCTGGTCAGGCCGTAGGGCAGACGCAGGCTGGTCAGATTGGGACAATTGTAGAAGGCGAAGGTGCCGACGGTCAGCCCGTTGGCGGAATCCTCGAAATAGATCTCCTCGATCTTGGAGCTGGAGAAGGCGTAGCTGCCCACCTTGGTGACGCTGGCGGGAACGATGACCTTCTTCAGGCTGGTGTTGTTCTGGAACATCTTATCGGGGATCTCCGTCATGGTGGCGGGCAGGGTGAACTCGGTGGTCTCGTTGCCCTGGGGCCAGATGTAGATATCGCCGGTATCCTTCAGCATGACAACGCCGTTGGAGGACGCATACACGGGGTTGTTGGCGTCCACCACGATGTTCTTCAGGCCGCTGGCCAGATAGAAGGCATCCTTGGCCAGACTGGTGACGGAGGCGGGGATGTTGACCTCGGTGACATAGGCGGTCTTGTTGTAGTTCAGATAAGCAAACGCCTTGCTATCAATGGATCGCAGGGTGCCGGGGAAGGCCAGCGTCCGGGCCTCATAGGGCTGATAGAAGGCGCTGTTGCCGATGGACTCCAGCTGGGTGCCGGAGAAGTCCAGATTCTGGAGCTTCCGGGCATAGTAGAAGGCCTGCCTGCCGATGGTCTTCAGCTGAGAGGGCCAGTTGATGGTCTCCAGCAGGGAGCAGGAGTAAAAGGCGCGCTCACCGATGGAGGTGACGTTGTCGCTGAGCTTCACGGTCTTGACGGCCTTGGCGTTGTAGAACGCGCGGTCGGGGATGACAGTGAGGCTGCCGCAGTCGATGGAAGCGGCGGCGTTGCAGTCATAGAACGCGGAGCCGCCCAGGGAGGTGACGGACTGGGGAATGGTGATGGCCTTCAGAGCCTTCCAGCCGTAGAAGGCGTTGGCGCCGATGGAGGTCAGACCCTCCTTCAGGGACAGGGCGGTGGCCTTGGCGCAGCCGCGGAAGGCGTAATCGCCCACGGTCTCCACGGTGGCGGGCAGGTCCACAGCCGTCAGGGCGGAGCAGTTGCTGAAGGCGTAGGCGGGAACAGCGGTCAGGCTCTGGCCGAAGGTCACGGTTTTCAGGCCGGAGCAGCCGTCGAAGGCGTGCTCACCCAGGGTGGTGAAGCCATCGGGCAGGGCAATGGACGTCAGCTTGGTGCAGCCCTGGAAGGCGGCGGTGCCGATCTTCTTGAGGCTGGCGGGCAGAGTGACGGACGTGATGGTGGTGTTCTTATAGAACAGGTAGTCGCTGATGGTCTCCACGCCGTCAGGCACGGTGTAGGAGGTGCCCTTGAAGTCCCGGGGCAGGCTCACCAGAACCTTGCCGCCGCCGGCCAGCAGGGTGCCGTCCTCGGTCCGGACGATGCTGGCGCCGTCCTCGATGACATAGCCCTCAAAGGCGGGGCAGCTGACAAACGGGGTCAGACCGAAGGACAGGGTCTCGGCCTTGTAGGAGGCAGGGAAGGTCAGGGTCTTGAGGTTGGTGCAGCCCTGGAAGGCCCTCTCGCCGATGAGGGTGACGTTGTCGGGAACGATGAAGTTCACCAGCGCGGTGCAGCCCTGGAACATCTGCTTGCCGATGGTGGTCAGCTTGGGGGCCACAAAGGTGGTCAGGTTCAGGCTGTTGTAGAACGCGGAATCAAGGCCGGTGGGATCGCCCAGCACGGTGATCTCGGTGAGGCTGCTGCGGGCGAAGGCGTTGGCGCCCACGCTTGTCAGGTTCTCGGGGATCACCATCTCCTCCAGGGCGGCGCAGCCGGCGAAGCAGCTGGTGCCCACGGAGGTGACGTTGGACAGGTCGGGCAGGTGCTTCAGGCTCTTGCAGGTGAAGAACGCCGTCTTGGGCAGCTCGGTCAGGTTCTTGGACAGAGTCACGGAGGTTACAGCCGTGCAGTTGGCGAACTGGTCGCCGTTTGCGTCCATAGAGGTGACGGTGTCGGGAATGGTGATGCTGGTCAGGGCGTAGGCATTATAGAAAATACCGGCGCTGAGGGAGGTGACGCCCTCAGGGATCACCAGGTCGCCCTCCAGGGCCTCGCAGAAGTAGAACGCCTTGACGCCCATGGTGGTCAGGCCCTTGGGCAGGACGCCGTCGTCGGTGTGGCCCAGGGTCTTCAGGTTCTTGCAGTAGTAGAACGCGCCCTCGTTGATGACCTTCATGGTCTCAGGCAGGCTGACGCTCTGCAGGTTGTCGCAGTCGTAAAAGGCCCGATAGCCGATCTCCTCCAGGGAGTCGGGGCAGATGACGTTGAGAACGTAGTCGTTGTTCTTGAAGGCGTTCTCCCCGATGACCCGGACGCCGTCGGGAATGGTGACGGTGCTCTCGGTGCCGCTGTAGCTGACCAGGGTGTCGCCCACGATGTTGAAGCTGCCGGAGCCGGTGGCCTCGGTGACGGTGACGGCCAGGTCATAGGAGGCAGTGCCGTTCTTGGCCTTGGCGGTAACGGTGGCCGTGCCGGGCTTCAGAGCGGTGAGCTTGGCATACTGGGTCAGCTCATCGCCCTCGCCGTTGGGCTCAACGGTGACCACGGACTCGTCGGAGGAGGTCCACTCCAGGTTCAGGTCGGTGGCATAGAAGGGCGCGTAGCCATACAGCCGGACATTGGTATAGGTGGTGCCGGCCAGCATGGTCACGGAGGAGGTGTTCAGCAGGAACTCGCTCATAGGCACGTCCGCGCCCACCTCGTCGGTGACGGTGATCTGGCACTGGGCCTTCACATCGGGCCAGACGGAGGACTTGACGGTGATGGTGGCGGTGCCGGGAGCCTTGGCGGCCACGATGCCGTTCTTCACCTCGGCCACGCTGGAATCGGAGGAGCTCCAAACCAGGTTCTGGTCGGTGGCATCGTCGGGAGTCACAGTGGCGTTCAGCTGGACATAGCCCTTCTGGGGCAGGGTCACAGCGGTCTGATCCAGAGTGATCTTGGTGACGGCGTTTTCAGGCAGGGTCACGCGATAGGCACACTGGTTCATGGCGTAGTCGTAGGCCACCACATAGAAGGTGCCCTGCAGGAGCTTCTGATAGAAGTCCGTAACGTCGAAGGTGTAGGTATACTCCTCGTAAGCCCGGGGAGAGGTGCCGTCGGCCTTCAGGGCAGGGATGATGCCGTCATAGTAGTTGGAGCCGATGCCCATCTCCTTCTTGCCGTTGCTGACGTTGGTCTTCCACTGGGTGGAGTACAGGGTGGCGCCGGCCAGGCAGAAGTTATCGGCCAGGGTCACGTCCAGGTACTTCCGGCCGTCGTCGCCGGTGCGGAACTGCAGGTTCTCGCGGTCGACGATATAGGGCATTTCACCGTCGGAGGTGAAGTTGAAGGAATAGGTGTTCTTCAGGTTGTCCTGCACGTCGAAGCCGTCCACATAGGCGGCGGCGGTGTAGGTCATGCGGGTGTTGTTGGGGATCAGGTGGATGCCGGTCAGCGGGGGGAAGATCTCGCCCACATAGCCGGGCCGCACAGCGGCGGAGCTGGAGTTGTACATGGCCTTGCGGACATTGAGGCCGTCGCTGTTGAGGTACACCTCACCGGTGTCGCTGTCGGTGATGGTGACGTTGGTGGTCTTGGCCGCCCGCAGCAGACCGGCCTGCAGGTAATACAGGTTGCTGACGCCGTTGCCGCCGCCCAGGTCCACGCAGATCTTATCGGCGGAGGTGGAGGGGGTGTCGTAGCCCTCGGGGACCACGAAGGGATACATGCCCAGCTTCACCACGTACATCATGGCGTAAACACCGGCCACGTTGGTGGCGTACATCTTCGTATCCAGGCCGTTATAGATATCGGCGTCCTCGAAGATGGGGGCCTTGGTCCAGTCGCCGTAGAAGCCCAGGAAGGGCACGGACAGCGCAGGATCGTCGTTGTTGGTCAGCTCCACGAAGCCCTCCACATAGATGCCGTTGGGGAACTTGGCCAGATACGCCCGGTCCGCGTCAGACAGGCGGACGGTGACGGTGACGGTGGCCTCGCCGTTAGCGGGCACGGTGACGGTGGAGCCGCTGAGGGCGCCGCCGGAGACCTTGATGGCGCTGGTGTCGGCGGAGAGGACATAGCCCTTCTGGGCGATGTACAGCCCGTCGGAGGTGGTGCTCTCGGTCTGGACGGTGGTGCTGACGTCATAGGACAGGGCGGAGCCGGTGAGGTTCTTCACCACGAAGCTCAGCTTGTACACGCCCAGCTGGTCGGCGTCGTCGCCCAGCTCGATCTTGGTCTTGTCCTGACCCCGGACATACAGGTAGGCGGGGGTGGTGACGGCCTCGGCCAGGTTCACCATACCGGAACCCTGCTTGCGGGGGGAGTAAGCCACGCCGTTTTCATCATACAGGATGTCGGCGGTGCTCATCAGCAGGCGGTTCACCAGCAGCTGCTTGTCGGTATCGGAGGCGCCGGGCATCAGGGTGTTGACATACTGCAAAGCAGCAGCGGACACACCGGCCAGATACGGAGACGCCATGGAGGTACCGCTCATGTAGCCGTACTGGGCGAAGGGCAGAGAGGAATAGATGCTGCCGCCGGGGGCGGTGATCTCAGGCTTCAGGGACAGAGAAGGCAGGGGGCCCCAGGAGGAGAAGTCGCTCATGGCCACGGAGCCCTTTTCGGTCTTGGAGACGGTGAGGGTCTTTTCCTGGGCGGCTTCCATCATCTGGCCGTTGGCCAGGCTGATGCACACGGTGGGGATCTTGTAGTTATCCACGGACATGTTCAGCAGATAGCCGTCGCGGTTGTTATAGATGATGCAGCCCGCAGCACCGGCAGAGGCGGCATTGAGCTGCTTCTGCTCGAAGGACAGGCCGCCGCGCATGACCACGGCGATCTTGCCGGTGACGTCCAGGCCCTGGTAATCGGCGGTGTCGCCGGTGTTGGGCACCATGACGTACTCATAGGTTTTGGAGCTGTCATTGCCCAGCAGCAGGGCGGTGAAGTCGTGGCCGGACACGTCCTGATAGGGGACGCGGCCCTGGGCGGTGACAAAGGCCGCCGTCTCGTTGGCGTTGACGGAGGCAACGGACAGCGCCGCGTCATAGGAGGACGAGGAGCTGATGATGCCGGTGTCGGGGTCGGACACGGAGGTGAAGTCACCCTTTGCGCCGCCCTGGGAGGAGGAATAGGAGTTACCGGCGGAGCAGTTCAGCAGGATACCGGCGGACTTGACCAGGTCGTAATACTTGGTGGTCAGGTCGCCCTCGGCCTCCCGGCCGAAGCCGCCGTTGGAGCCGAGAGACATGTTGATCACGTCCACGTCCAGCAGCAGGGCATCGTTCAGGGCCGCCAGGATGGTATCCGTGGAGGCGCCGTTGGTGGAGTCGGAGAATACCTTGAAGATGGCCAGCTGTGCCTCGGGAGACTGACCGGCGAAGGTGACGCTGCCGTCGGCGTCCACGGTCTTGCCGGCGGTGATACCGGCCACGTGGGTGCCGTGGTCATTGCCGTACTTCTCCACAGCGTCGGCGGAGGGGATCACGTCGGCGTCGGCGTCGGCATAGTCGAAGGCGAAGGGCACCTTGCCGCTCTTAAACAGGTCGTCCTCGGTCAGCAGCACCAGGGAGCTGGAGCTGTGCTTCTGGGCATACCAGAGGGCGGCATAGCTGTAGGCGGTGACGTTGGTCTTGCCGTCCTCGCCCTGGCTGATCTGATAGAGCAGCTTGGACAGGCTGGACTTCTGCAGCTTCTGCACGGCAGGAGCGTTGGCAAAGGCCTCGTGGTTCACATCCAGGCCGGTGTCCAGGATGCCGATGAGCATCCCCTCGCCCTGATACTGGGTGTTGTTGGAGTAGGCCGCCACTTCCGCGGCGGTCAGGGCCTGGCCCAGAGTGGCGGAGCCCATGGAATCGGTGTAGTAGGTCTGGCACAGCACCACGTCCTCTACGCCGCTGATGTTCTTGATGTCATGGATCTTGCCGTAAGGCACCTGGGCGGCAAAGCCGCTGACCACGGAAGTGTAGCTGAAGGTGAAGGAGCTGGGAATGCCCTTGCTTTCCATGGTGTTCATCACGGAGAGCTGCAGGTTGGCGATGTCCTTCAGCTGGGCCTTGGCTGCGTCCGTCTGCTGGAAGTCCAGCATGGACATACTGGCATTGGTGCGGTTGCGGACATCCAGCAGGCTGTCTGCATCCAGCTGCACAATGACCTTGACCATTTCGTCGTCTGCCGGGATCTCGGACCTGGACAACTTGCCGGAGTCCATGTTCTCCTCGAAGATCGCCAGACGGTCGCTGTCTGTGAGCTCATTGGTCACATCGGTGGCCGTCAGCCCGGTCTCGGGGTCAGACGGCGTCAGTTCCGCCGCCATGGCGCTGACCGGCAGGACGCTGATGAGCATCATCAGCACCAATACCAGGGACAGCAGCCGCTGCGGCATTCTCGTCTTTTTCATCGATCGACTTCCTTCCTGTTTTTTTCGTTCCGCTCCCCTGCTGTGTTGAGGCGCTTTCCGATTGCATAATTATACTTCTTTTCTCCTGCAAAAGCAAGGAATTTCTTCCAAAAACAAGGATTTTTTCAGGAAACGTTTCCGGTGTTTCCGCCGGGTGGACGGCCGGTTGGCGCTTTTTTCCGATGCTTCGGTATCACATCACCGTGATAAACGACCCATTGTTTTTTGTACTTATCTCACGAACAGTTTCCTGGCTCTGCGTCCGTGCTGTACAAATCCGCCAAAATGTCAGCCGCCCCTTTTCCGCCCCGCTGATTCCGTCCGCAATACACGCACATTTGTGTTTGTTCGCAGCAAGCGGACTGGCATAGGAAGTTATTGGAAATATCTTCCATGAATATTCTGTATATTTTTCAGCATTCTTCCAATATTTCCACTTTACAGGGCCGTTTTGATCAAATGCTTCGGCGCGGCGTATCCACAAAAGGGGGCAAAAAAGCCGCCGCTCCCGCGGGAGCGGCGGCAGAGTCTGTCAAAAAAGCCTCGCAGAGTTTGCCGCCCGCAGGCGGCAAATAAAGTGCAACCCGTTTTTTGCGGCGGCGTGTACGTCGCAAAAAACACTTCTCGGTCTGCAAGTGTGGAATTTGTTCGCTTTCAGCGAACAAATTATGCGCGCGGCAGACTGCAAGCCTTTTGTCAAAAAAGGGCTTCGCCCTTTTTTGACAAGCTGATTACATTCTGGCGGCGTAGTAGTTCATCAGGCAGCCGTCCAGGATGATCTCCTTCTCATCCTGGGTCAGGCCCCGGACGTGGAGCAGCAGGTCATGGGTGCTGCCGTCGCGGCAGATGACCTGGGCGGGGATATCCTCTGCGCCGTTTTCGATGGCGGCCCGGATGCCGGGCACGAACACGCAGTCGCCGGGCTGATAGTCGAAGGGCGTGCCCTGGTCGATGGTGAAGGGCAGGATGCCCCAGTTGATGCAGTTGCTGCGATAGCGCTTGGTGGCGTATTCATAGCAGATGTTGGCGAAGCCGCCCAGGACCTTCTGGCAGGAGGCGGCCTGCTCCCGGGCGGAGCCGTCGCCGGGCTTGTTGGCAAACACGCAGGAGCCGAACTGGGTGTTCTTGGCCAGTGCCTGGGCGTCGCCCACCCGGCCCAGAACCTCCAGCAGGGAGGCGGGGACGTCGCCCTGGCGGCGCTGGGCCTCCCGGGCGGCCACGTCCTTGGCCCGGGGGACATACTCCGGCACCCGGCGGGACAGGGTAAACTCCGCCAGGCGCAGGGGGTTGGAGCGATAGGAGGAGGTCTCGCCGGAGGGGATCAGCTCGTCGGTGGTGGTAACGGGATCATGGATCACGGCGGCCAGCTCCACCAGCAGGTTCTCGGTGAGATTGTACATCTTGGGCCAGTCGGTGATGTTGGGGCCCATGACCAGCTCCACGCTGGGATCGGCCTTGCCGAAGCCGTAGTACAGGCGGTTGTCATACACTTCCTTGTCGAAGTGATACTCGTGGTGAACGGGGGTATAGTCCACGTCGGTGGCGGCGGTGATGCGGCCGCCGTTGGCGGCGGTGGCGGCGATGGACCGGGCGTCCATCAGGCACACGGCGGCGAACTGCCCCTCGCCGGGCTTGGAGCCCTCGCGGTTGGGGAAGTTGCGGGTGGTGTGCCGCAGGGACAGGCCGTTGTTGGCGGGCACGTCCCCTGCGCCGAAGCAGGGACCGCAGAAGCTGGGCTTGATGATGGCGCCGGAGGCCAGCAGGTCGGCGGTGGAGCCCACCTTCATCAGCTCCAGGGACACGGGCACGGAGGTGGGGTACACGTCGAAGCTGAAGGCGCCGGAGCCGGTATAGTGGCCGCGGACGATATCCGCCGCCTCGGTGATGTTGTCAAACAGACCGCCGGAGCAGCCGGCGATGACGCCCTGGTCGGCCCAGACGGCGCCGTCGTGGATCTTGCCGGTGAGCTGGGGGTTGGCCTTGGGGAAGCGGCGCTTGGCGTCGGCCTCCACCTTGGCCAGCAGCTCCTGGGCATTTTCCAGGAACTCGTGGATGGTCCAGGCGTTGGAGGGATGGAAGGGCAGGGCGATCATGGACTCCATCTTGGACAGGTCGATGGTGATCATCTTGTCGTAATATGCGTCCTGGCCGGGATGCAGGGGCTTATAATCCTCGGGCCGCTTGTGGGCCTCATAGAAGCCCCGGGTGACCTCGTCGGTCTCCCAGATGGAGGAAAGACAGGTGGTCTCGGTGGTCATCACGTCGATGCCGTTGCGGAAGTCGATGGGCAGGCTCTTGATGCCGGGGCCTGCGAACTCCAGCACGCAGTTGTTGACAAAGCCGCTTTCGAAGGTGGCCTTCACCAGGGCAATGGCCACGTCGTGAGGGCCGATGCCCTGCCGGGGCTTGCCGGTGAGATACACCAGCACCACCTTGGGCATGGGGGTGTCCCAGGTGTTCTTCAGCAGCTGCTTGGCCAGCTCCGGGCCGCCCTCGCCCACGGCCATGGTGCCCAGGGCGCCATAGCGGGTGTGGGAGTCGGAGCCCAGGATCATGGAGCCGCACTTGGCCATCTGCTCCCGGGCGTAGGAGTGGATCACGCTCTGGTTGGCGGGGACGTAGATGCCGCCGTACTTCTTGGCGGCGGACAGGCCGAACATATGGTCGTCCTCGTTGATGGTGCCGCCCACGGCGCACAGGCTGTTGTGACAGTTGGTCAGGGCATAGGGAATGGGAAATTCCTTCATGCCGGAGGCCCGGGCCTGCTGGATGATGCCCACATAGGTGATGTCGTGGGACACCATGGCGTCAAACCGGATGCGCAGCTGCATGGGATCCGGGGACTCGTTGTGGGCCTGCAGGATCTGCCAGGCCATGGTCCGGCGGCGGGCTTCCTCCCGGTCGGTGGCTGCCGTCTCCTGGGGGACGCCGTTTACCAGGTACATGCCGTGGTCGGTGAGCTGGATCATAATGGATATACCTCCTACACATTTCCTCTGCGGCGGGCGCAGAGTCCTTCTTTTTCTGGTCCATGTTAAATGTAGCACACCCGCCCGGGGTTGTGAATCGGTTTTCCGCAAAAATCCCGCCCGGGGCGCATTTTCTCCATTAAGCACATGAAAACACCGAATGGTTTGGTAAAAATGCGTTCCGTGCAGGGCAGACTTGCAAAATGTTTCGTCAGAATAGAATCTGTAGCCCGGTTTACAAAATCACAAGGCGGGCGTCCGGTTTCATACTGCAAAACCGGCAAGGGAAATTGCACAAATTTTCCGTCTCTAGGACAAACTTGCGACACTTGTGCGTATATGACAAACAAAAAGAGGGGGAATACACGATTCCACGCTTTAACTTGACAAAGGGATTGGCATATGATAAGCTGATAGAAGTTTACAACACGTCAACTATATAAAGGAGGTCATTTGATATGCGTGTTCGCGATATGGAGATCGGTGAGGTGCAGGAGCGGTTTGCCAACCTGGTGTGGGACCATGAGCCCATCCCCTCCGGCCAGCTGGTGAAGCTGTGCGAGCAGGAGCTGAACTGGAAAAAGCCTACCACCTACACGGTGCTGCGGAAGCTGTGCGAAAAGGGGCTGTTTCAGAATGTGAACGGAGTGGTGTCCTCGGTGATGAGCCGGGAGCAGTTTGCCTCCCGCCGCAGCGAGCAGTTTGTGGACAACGCCTTCCACGGCTCCCTGCCGGCCTTTGTGGCGGCCTTTACCGCCCAGAAGGGCCTGTCTGCCCAGGAGGCGGAGGAAATTCAGCAGATGATCGACAAATTCCGGAAGGAGGAGTGACCGTGCTGAGCCGGATCTTCCTGGCGGTGGCGGGCATGAGCGCCAACGCCGGACTTCTGGTGCTGGCCATCCTGGCGGTGCGGCTGGTGACCCGGCGGCGGATGCCCAAGTGGGGCAACTGCCTGCTGTGGGGGCTGGTGGCGGTGTGCCTGATGTGCCCGGTGCTGCCGGAAAGCGTTCTCAGCGTCCGGCCCCAGCCGGGGCAGGCGGCGCTTCCCGCCGCCGCAGCCATGGAGACGGCCTCCCCCGGAGCGGGGATCATCCTGACGGACCTGGCCTGGGTATGGCTGGTGGGCATGGCGGCGGTGCTGGGCTGGGCGGCAGCGAGCTATCTGCGGCTGCGGCGGCAGGTGGCGGCCTCCATCCGGGTGGGGAAGCAGGTTTACCTCTGCGACGACATCTCCTCCCCCTTTATTCTGGGCATTTTCCGGCCCCGGGTGTATCTGCCCTCGGGGCTGGAGGGGGAGACCCTGCAAAGCGTGCTGCGCCACGAGGGGGCCCATCTGCGCCGCCGGGACCACTGGTGGAAGCCGCTGGGCCATCTGCTGGTGGCGGTATACTGGTTCCACCCCCTGATCTGGGCGGCGTATGTCCTGCTGTGCCGGGACATTGAGCTGGCCTGCGACGAGCGGGTGGTGCGGGATATGAACCGGGCCCAGCGGGCCGCCTATTCCCAGGCCCTGCTGGACTGCGCCATGCCCCGGCGGCGCAGGCTGGTGCTGTGTCCCCTGGCCTTCGGCGAGGTGGGGGTCAGGGACCGGGTGAAGTCGGTGCTGCACTATCGCCGCCCCGGGGTGTGGCTGTCGGCGGCGGCGGTGCTGCTGTGCGCCGCGCTGGCCATGACCTTCCTCACGGAGCCAAAGCCCGCCCGGACCGGGGTATCCCCGGAGACCGCTTCCGGTCAGACAGACCCCGACCGGCTCCGGGAGACCAGCTCCAAGGCCCTGATCGTCGCCACCACCCTGGACCCCGCCGCCCAGCGGATCAGCTACACGGTGCAGCTGACGGAGGAGCCGGAGGACTGGATCGCCCAGAAGCAGTGGTACGGCGTGGCCAGCTACGCCGACGTGGAGATTTTCTACCCCACGGAGGGGTCTTACTATCGGCAGACGGACGTGCCCCATCTGCGGTTTTATGAGTGGGGCCTTGCCGACCAGCCCACGGATCTGGAGTCCCAGCGTCCGGACACGGACACCCGATACAATGACTACATCGTGGACTCCGTAACGGTGCTCAGCGTGGATGGGGAGCAGCGCTCGACCTTCCGCCGGGTGGGCCAGTCCCTGCTGCTGGAGGAGGCCCCGCATTACTCCGGCGGCAGCGTGTCCTTCCACGCCTGGCTGCAATAACATCCATTACATAACGGAAATCAAAGAAGGGGGGAAGGCCGTATGTTTGCCAGACACGGCATTCAGAACGCCCTGCGCACCCGCAGGCGATCGGTGGCATTTCTGCTGCTGATGACCCTGCTGGTGACGCTGCTGGGCACATCCCTGGGGCTGAGCTTCGCCCTGCAGGAGACCCTGCGCCAGTGCCGGGAAAATTATTCCACCATCGGACTGGTGGAGTATTTGGGCCCGGGCTACCCCTCCACCGCCCGGGTGGTGGAGGACGCCGGAGAGGTTCTGGCGGAGTTTGAAAGCAGGCTGGACCGGTCGGACCCGGCCCTGGTGGACTGGGAGCCCACCCGCGTGGCCCTGGGCTATACCCCGGCGCTGGAGTCGCTGACGGACTACTCCGTGCTGGAAAACCGCTTTGCGCTGGTGATCCGGCTGACGGAGCAGGCCACCCGGCGCATCAAGGGCCAGGACCCGGATTTCTATCCGCTCCTGGACCCGGACGGTCAACTGGTCTGGCAGTGGGGCACGGATACCCCGGACCGGGAAGTGAAGCTGCCGTATTACTATGCCAACGTCGTCGAGACCCTGTTCAGCGGCGAGCGGCTGGCTGCGAATCAGCCGGTGCTGCTGGACGTGCAGGAGGGCAGCAGCGCCGACCTGAGCCAGGATTACCATATGCCCTCGGACACCATCTGGAAGTCCGGGCACTACTATCTGGTCCAGGGAGTTTACACGGAGAACTCGCTGCTGGGTCCGTCCTATAAGCAGCTGTGCCCCGAGCCTTACCAGGCCAACGGCGTGTCCCTGAGCCAGGTCAGCGCCATCGACATCACCCGGCCCGACGGCACCTGCGCCGAACTGGACGGCAGCACCGATATCGAGGCCGTGGGCCAGACCTTCCAGGTCACCAGCCACAGCCTGACGGCCCAGGCCACGGACCGCCCGGCGGACCTGCTGCCCTTCCAGCAGGATGAGCTGACCCTGGTCCAGGGGGACTACTACGCCTCCGGCAGCAAGAGCTGCCTGATTTCCCAGACGCTGGCCGATGACCTGGGGCTGGACGTGGGCGGCAGTCTGCCCCTGTCCCTGGCCGTCCGGGAGAACACCCTGGTCCCCTACAGCTATTGGAACAGTCAGGGCTTCGATGCCCAGGACACCTATACCGTCAGCGGCATTTTCTCCGCCAACGAGGAATACGATTCCATGGTGTATATCCCGGTGCGGGAGGACGTGGACATGACGGTGAACCACTGCTCCTATACCCTGGGGCAGCTGCAGATTCGGAACGGCCAGGCCCAGGCGTATGTGGAGCGGCTGCAGCAGCAGCTGCCCGGCTCCATCCAGATCACCGTATACGACCAGGGCTACACCGCCGTGTCCCAGTCTCTGGAGGATATGCTGCGGATGGTGCAGATCATCGCCGGTGTGTGCCTGGCGGTGGGCCTGGGCTTTTTGGTGCTGTTCGGCTATCTGCTGGTGTATCGCCAGCGGGGCGCGGGCCGTACCATGATCCGCGTGGGCGCTGCCCGGCGGAACGTGCATACCTATTTCCTGTTCTGCGCCGGAACGGTGGCCCTGCCTGCGGCGGTGCTGGGATGGATCCTCAGCCGGTGCGTGGGGCTGGGCGTTCTGAAGCTGCTGGAGCTGATGCTGGAAAACGGCGCGTCGGCGGAGCTGTATTTCAGCAACACCGCCCTGGCCATGCAGCGCACGGCCACGGAGTATCTGGCGGCCCCGGGCTGGGGGATCCTGGCCCTGATCGCCCTGGCCACCCTGGTCCTGGCGCTGGTCTCCTGCCTGGTGTTCAGCGTGGTCAGCCTGGAGCGGCGGCATAAGCGCCGCCGGACCCGGCGTACCGCCCAGGGCGCCCGCTCCCGGAGTCTGAAGGGCGGAGCCCTGACCTATGCCCGGCTTTCGGCCCGGCGAGGGGGCTTCCGGTCCCTGGTGCCGGTGCTGGCGGGCATCTGCGCGGCGGTGCTGTTCTGCCAGCTGACGGGCACTGTCACCCGCTATGACCAGCAGCTGACGAAGCTGCGCTCGGACAGCTCCGTCCGGGGCTTCCTGACGGATATCCGCGGCCAGTCCACCAGCGGGCTGGCCCTGGGCGACGGCGTGGTGGAGAGGATCAGCCAAATCCCCGGCGTGGCCGATGTGACCTATCTGACCACCGCGCCCTACTATTTCAACGGCTTCTATCGGGACGGCAAGTTCGCCGGAGGTCCCGGCCAGCGGGAGCAGCCCATTGGCTCCTTTGCCGCCGAGCGATATGAGGACGAGCTGCGGTCCGGGCCCAAGCTGGTGTTTACCAACAGCCTGAAAGGCGCGCCGGAGTTCCTGTCCCGCACCTCGGTGGAGGTGGAGTGGCTGGAGGGCTATGACGAGGGCTTCCTGGCCGCCGACCCCACGCTGGAGATCGACCCCAACACCGGTCACATCGTGAAGGATAAGCCGCCGGAGAACCGCTGCCTGATCCCCACGGACATGATGGACGAGTACGGCATCCGGCTGGGCGACTGGATCTGGCTGGAGGCTATCACCTATCCCTACACGAACTCCAACGACACCCAGATCATCCAGGTGGCCTTCCGGGTGGTGGGAGCCTTTGTGCAGACGGGCCGGGCCAACAACATCTATGCGAACCTGGATATGCCCAAGTATTTCCTGGACCTGTCCATGGCCTCCGTTTATGAATGGAGCACCCAGGATCTGCCGGGCGGGACCATCCTCACCCGGGGCGGCACTTGTATGCGGCAGGCGTACAGCGGGGCCACGTTCTCCATCCCTAGCTGCACGGACCTGACCTCCGTGAAGCAGGCCCTGCACGACATGGGCCTGTCGGAGGTGGGGCGGATCAGCAGCATCCGCAACTTCGTCATCATCAACGACGCGGCGTACCTGACCACGGAGCGGGCCGCCGCCCAGCGCCTGTGGTATATGCAGCACCTGTTCCCGGTGGTGTATGCCATCGCCCTGGGCCTGGCGTATCTGCTGGCATTTTTACAGGTGCAGTCCCGGCGGCGGGAGCTGCGCACCATGCGCAGCGTGGGCGCGGACCGGAAAACCGCCTATGGGAGCCTGTTTTTGGAGCAGCTGATGCTGGCCGCGCCGGGAGCCGTCCTGGGAGCGGGCCTGTGCCTGGCCCTGGGCTGGGGCAGCAGGCTGGGCCTGGGCCTCACCGCCGCCTTTGCCGTGCTGTGGCTGCTGGGGGCCCATGTGGCCCTGTGCCGGGCCAACAGCCGCCATATTCTGAAAAACCGCAGGGAGGTTGAATGATATGCCGATTCTGGAATTGAAAGACGTGCGCTACAGCTACAGTCCCGAGAAGGCGGCGCTGCGGGGTGTGAACTGCGTCTTCGAGTGCGGCACCCTGTACGCCCTGGTGGGCAAGTCCGGCGCGGGCAAGAGCACGCTGCTGAGCCTGATGGCGGGGCTGGACCTGCCGGACAGCGGCCAGGTGCTGTTTGAGGGCACCCCCACCGGCGACATGGACCTGGACGAGTACCGCCGCCGGAAGGCTGCGGTGATCTATCAGGATTTCGCCCTGTTCCCGCTGCTGACGGCCCTGGAGAACATCGAGTACCCCATGGAGCTGTGCCGCGTGGAGGCCCAGGAGGCGGAGCGCCAAGCCCGGGAGCTGGCCCGGCGGGTGTCCCTGCCGGAGGAGCTGCTGGACCGGTATCCCACCCACATCAGCGGCGGTGAGCAGCAGCGGGTGGCCATCGCCCGGGGCCTGACCATGGACCGGCGGCTGCTGCTGGCGGACGAGCCCACCGGCAACCTGGACAGCGAGAACAGCGACAACATCATTGATCTGCTGCTGCGGCTGGCCCACGAGGAAAACCGCTGCGTCATCGTGGTGACCCACGACCTGTCCGTAATGGACCGGGCCGACGTGGTGTACCGCATCAGCGACGGCCTGCTGCAGCGCCGGTAACGGGGAAACGCAGGTAAATTGCAGACAATTCGCAGATAGCAATAGGGAGAGGCTCCGGCCTCTCCCTCTTGCTTTGGGCTTGCAGGTCAGTTGATGCTGTCTATGTTCATAGAAAAGCCCAAGACTTCGCCTACGCTGGTGATCCTGCCCCGTACAACAATGGGCGAATCGGTGCTGATCTCCATGATCTGCTGCTTCTGGGTGTCATTTTTTATATAACACTGAACAGTCTGAAAGATGTAGCTGTAATCATTCGGCGCAGCGCCCACGCTGATGTATTTTCCATCGCTGTCCACTACGCTCAGATAACCTTCGATCTCCACATATTGGTCCTTGAAGTCGGACTGTGCCTTCATGGCGTTGCTGGATAGTGCGTCAAACAGCTCGGTAACATTGTAGTGCGTGTAGGAAATGGGTTCCTCCGTACCAGACGGTGTGTTTGTATTGGGCTTGCTTTCGGAATTTGAACCGGAGACCCCGCCGATGATCCCAAGCACTACCACCACGATAATTGCCCAGAACCACCATTTCTTGGTGACAGGCCGATTCACCTTCGCTCCGCACTGGGGGCAGGATTTTGCCGAAACGGCGATCTCCCCACCGCAGGACTCGCAGTTCGTCATGTTCTTTTTCAAGTTACTCTCCTCCTTATTTTTTTGCCGGGTTTTGACCCTGCCTTACATATAATAGTAAAGATATTTACTAAAGTCAATAGTAAATATCTTTACTTGCATATACTACCTCACAGAAAGGTGGGGTACGGCATGAATGCATATACCATAAACCTGCGAAATTTGCGGGAAGACCACGACCTGACTCAACAACAGGTGGCGGAATACCTGGGAACCTCACAAACAATGGTAGCCCGCTATGAACGAGAGGCCAGCGAGCTGCCTTTGCGGCACTTTATCCGGTTATGCCAGCTCTACAAGGTATCGGCGGATGAGGTGCTTGGATTGCGCCGCAGAAAATGAAGCAAGAGGGAGAGGCTTCGGCCTCTCCCTCTTGCGGTTGGGTTATTGCTTTTTCTTCTGGCGGGACTCAATCTTCTTTCCCGCCCACTGGGCCAGCTTCAGGCAGGCGGCGGCGGTGGCCGTCAGCAGTGCGCCGCCCAGGGCCAGCTGCTTTTTCATGTTCATGGCCGGATCAATAGGCCAGCTTCTCGGTCAGGTACGCCTTCAGCTCGCTGATGGGAATGCGCACCTGCTCCATGGTGTCCCGCTCCCGGACGGTGACGCAGTGGTCGCCGGGGTTCTCGCCGTCGCCCACGGTGTCAAAGTCCACGGTGATGCAGAAGGGGGTGCCGATCTCGTCCTCCCGGCGATAGCGCTTGCCGATGGAGCCGGTCTCGTCGAAGTCCAGCATAAAGTCCTTGCACAGGTCGTTATAGATCTCCATGGCCGGCTCCGACAGCTTCTTGCTCAGGGGCAGGATGGCCGCCTTATAGGGGGCCAGAGCCGGGTGCAGGTGCAGCACCACCCGGACATCGTCCTTGCCGTTCTTGTCCTGGCCCACCACTTCCTCGTCATAGGCGTCGCACAGCACCGCCAGGACGCTGCGCTCCACGCCCAGGGACGGCTCCACCACATAGGGGATGTACCGCTGGTTGGTCTCGGGGTCGAAATAGGTCAGGTCCTTGCCGGAGGTGTTCTGGTGCTGGGTCAGGTCATAGTCGGTGCGGTCCGCCACGCCCCACAGCTCGCCCCAGCCGAAGGGGAACAGGAACTCAAAGTCCGTGGTGGCCTTGGAATAGAAGCACAGCTCCTCGGGGTCGTGGTCCCGCAGGCGCAGGTTCTCGTCCTTCAGGCCGATGGAAAGCAGCCAGTTGTGGCAGAAGGTCCGCCAATACTGGAACCACTCCAGGTCGGTGCCGGGCTTGCAGAAGAACTCCAGCTCCATCTGCTCAAACTCCCGGACCCGGAAGATGAAGTTGCCCGGGGTGATCTCGTTGCGGAAGGACTTGCCGATCTGGCACACGCCGAAGGGCAGCTTGCGGCGGGTGGTGCGCTGGGTGTTGACGAAGTTGGTGAAGATGCCCTGGGCGGTCTCGGGACGGAGATACACGGTGTTCTTGGCGTCCTCGGTGACTCCCTGGAAGGTCTTGAACATCAGGTTGAACTGGCGGATATCGGTGAAATTATGCTTGCCGCAGGAGGGGCAGGGGATGTTGTGCTCCTCAATGAAATCCTTCATCTCCTGCTGGGTGAAGGCGTCGATGGGCTTGGGCAGCTCCACGCTCGCCTGCTGGCACCAGTCCTCGATGAGCTTGTCGGCCCGGAAGCGCTCCTTGCACTCCCGGCAGTCCATCAGGGGATCGGAGAAGCCGGACAGGTGGCCGCTGGCCACCCAGGTCTGGGGGTTCATGAGGATGGCGGCGTCCTGGCCCACGTTATAGGGGTTCTCCTGGACGAACTTCTTCCACCAGGCTTTCTTCACGTTGTTTTTCAGTTCCACGCCCAAAGGACCGTAGTCCCAGGTGTTGGCCAGGCCGCCGTAAATTTCGGAGCCTGCGAAGATGAAGCCCCGGTTTTTGCACAGGGCCACGATCTTGTCCATGGTCTTTTCCGTGTTTTTCATGTGTCAAATCTCCTTTATGTGATGTTTTTGGATGCAAAATAAAAGCCGCCCTGAGCCATAACAGCTCAGGGCGAACGAAATAACGTCCGTGGTTCCACCTGAATTTGGATACATCCACACTCTTGTGCCTGTAACGGGGCCTCCGGCGGGCATTTCCTCCCGCGGCTCCGGGCTGCCGCACCCGTCATCGCCTGCAACAGGTTGAGAATAACACGTTTCCCCCCGGGAGTCAAGGAAAATTTGCGGCTTATTCCAGGGACATGACGTACACCTGGCAGGGGTTCCATTCGTCCCACAGGGTGGGGAACACCTCAAACTCCCGGAAGCCCAGGGCCAGATAAAATCGGTTGGTCCGGTCGTACTCCTCATATTTCCCCATCTGCACGGTTTTCACCTGCATAAAGGCGTACCCGGCCCCGGCGGCGGCGTCCCTGGCCTGCCGGAACAGCAGGCGGCCTATGCCCTGGCGGTGATACTCCTTCCGAATGCCCATGACGTACAGCTCCACGGTGGCGTTTCCCGTTTCCTTCAGATACAGAAAACCCACCGGCCTGTTCCGGTCATAGGCGCAGAAGAATATCCTGCCTGCGCTTTCCCGGATATACTCCTCCCGGGCCTCCGGAATGCCGAACCACTCCGGCAGCGCCTCCAGAATCAGGCGCGTTACGGCCTGTTTTTCCGCCGCATCGGTAAGCTGTCTGATTTCCATAAATCCCCTCCGTCACATGGGAGACGTGACCCACAGGTATCCCAGCACGGCTGTGCTGACGGCCATAACGGCCAGCACCCCGCCGCCCAGGGCCTTGCGCCCGGACCGGAAGGCGATGACCGCAAGACCGGTCAGGGCCAGATAGGCAAGCAGTAAAATAAAGGTAAATCCCATGATGGCCTCCTTAAAAACATTGGAATGCCCTGTATTCTATCACAGAACCGGATCATCCACAAGCCGCCGCATGAAAATTTGCGGCTTATTCCGCCGGGTCCGCAGTTTCTATGTATAGCTCCTCCGCATCCTCCAGCGCGCGGCGAAGAACGCTTGCATAGGGGATAGCCAGGGGAATCTGCTCCAAGGGGTCGATCACATCGTCCAAAGCTCCGCACAACAGGGCATACATTTTCTGATAGTCCGCCATTTCGCACCTCCAAATCGTCTACGCATAGCCTATAGTAGCACGCGTAGCCTATTTTGGCAAGCCCTTTCGGATATGCTATAGGAAAAAGTCCGGGAGGTGCAGCATGAAAACCAACGAGGCGGTCCGGGACCGCATTCTTCGTCTTTGCCAGGAGCATGACATGACCATCAACCGGCTGGCCACGGTCAGCGCACTGCCGCCGTCCAGCATCAAGAACATCCTGTATGGGAAAAGCCGGAATCCGAAGCTGCTGACCATCAAGCTCATCTGCGACGGCCTGGGGATCACCCTGGGGCAGTTTTTCACCGCCCCGGAGTTTGACAACCTGGAGCAGGAGCTGGAATAAAATAAGAAGGATGTCCTCAGCGGGCCGCGTCAACCCCGGCGGGTTCGGGCAGGGCCCATGTGCCCTGCCACAGAGGAACGGGATGGTTTCCGGAAACCGCCCGTAGGGCCCGCTGCCCCCGGCGGCCCGCGTCCCCGGAAATAAAAAAGGACGTCCGGCGGGACGTCCTTTGGTTTGGTTTCATCAACCGATCTGATTCAGCTTCAGAGTCAGAGCGCTCTTCTTGTGGGCTGCATTGTTCTTGTGCATCAGACCCTTGGCAGCGGCCTTGTCGATGGACTTCACTGCGACCTTGTAAGCGCCCTCGGCCTCGGTGCGATTGCCTTCCACGGCAGCAGCCTCGAACTTCTTGATAGCAGTCTTCAGCGCAGACTTGTTGGCCTTGTTGCGAGCGTTACGAACCTCGGCGATCAGCACGCGCTTCTTAGCAGACTTGATATTCGGCAAACCAAACACCTCCCCGGCGATAAATTTTCGTGCACGGGCACCTAAATACCCAGGCAGGTTAGTATTTTACCAGCTTTGTCCGAAAATTGCAAGCACTTTTTGAAATTTCTCTGCACTTTTTCACATATTTTCTCTCCCCTCGGGGGAAACTGGGCCATAGCCACAAGATTTAGTAGCATCAGGGGGGCGATGACCATAGATATGAGCACGACGCGGACGGACCTGGCCCTGGAGTCGGTTCAGGCCGCCTGTTCCGGGGCGGAAACGGGGACCATTTCCGGGGTACGCAGCCGGGAGCGGACCCGGGAGGGCTATGCCGTCACGGACATCCGGGTGGAGGATGAGGACGGGGCCCAGGCCCTGGGCAAGCCTGTGGGGCGGTATGTCACCGTGGACCTGGGGCCGTATTTCCGCCGGGAGGCGGACTATTTCGACCGGGGGGTCCGGTGCCTGGCGGGGGAGCTGGCGGCGCTGCTGCCGGAGGGGCCGGTGCTGGCGGCGGGCCTGGGGAACCGGGCCATGACCTGCGACGCTGTGGGCCCGGCGTCCATAGACAACCTGCTGGTGACCCGGCACATGATCCGGGCCATGCCCCGGCAGTTTGCGGATTTCCGGCCGGTGGCGGCGGTGTGTCCCGGGGTGCTGGCCCGGACGGGGCTGGAGGCCCTGGAGCTGGTGCGGGGAGCCGTGGAGCGGGTGCGCCCGGCGGCGGTGATCGCCGTGGACGCCCTGGCCGCCCGGGACAGCGCCCGCCTGTGCGCCACGGTGCAGCTGTCGGATACCGGGCTGGTGCCCGGCTCCGGCGTGGGCAACCGCCGCAGCGCCCTGGACCGGGGCACCCTGGGGGTGCCGGTGATCGCCGTGGGCATCCCCACGGTGGTGGACGCCGACCCCCGGGCGGGGCTGTTCCTGACCCCCCGGGACATCGACCAGCGGATCCGGGAGCTGGGCCGGCTGCTGGGTTACGGCATCACCCTGGCCCTGCAGCCGTCCCTGACGGCGGCGGACGTCACCGCTCTGCTGGGGTAGGGGAGGGCAGCTCCGGGCCCAGGTCCGTCATGCTTTTCAGGCTGATGCCCAGGGTGGACATGTTGTGCAGCAGGGCGGAGGTGGTGGGCGGCAGAAGGCCCGCCACGCCCAGCAGGATCAGCGACAGGTTGAAGCCCACGATGAACCGGTAGTTCCGGTGGATCCGGGCCATCAGGGCCTGACTCAGCCGGCGCAGGGTCACCAGCTCAAACAGATCCTCCGAGGCGATGGTGATGTCGGCGATCTCCCGGGCAATGGCCGCGCCGGTGGAGATGGCCACGCCTGCGTCGGCCTCGGACAGGGCAGGGGAGTCGTTGACCCCGTCGCCCACCATGATGACGGTGTGCCCGGCGGCCTTCTCACTGCGGATGAAGGCGGCCTTGTCCTCCGGCAGCACCTCGGCATACACGGCGTCCACCCCCACCTCCCGGGCCACGGCCTGGGCGGTCTGGCGGTTGTCGCCGGTCATCATCACCACCTTGCCGATGCCGCAGGCGTGAAGGGCGGCCACGGCGTCCCGGGCCTCCCGGCGCAGGGGGTCGTGGATGCAGATCACGGCGGCCAGCTCCCCGGCGATGCACAGGTACAGGTGGGAATAGGCAGGGGAGATGGCCCGGAACTTCTCGTCCTCCCCCTCCGGCACCCGGCAGCCCTCGTCCTCGAACACGAAGTGGGCGCTGCCGATGAGGACCTTTTCCCCCTCCACCATGCTGGAGATGCCGTGAGCCACCACATACTGCACCTGGGAATGGTACTCCTCGTGGGACAGACCCCGGGCCCGGGCCTCCTCCACCACGGCGTTGGCCATGGAGTGGGGATAGTGCTCCTCCAGGCAGGCGGCCAGCCGCAGCATCTCCTGGGGGTCACGGCCGCCGAAGGGCACGATCTCCGCCACCCTGGGGGTGGCATAGGTCAGGGTGCCGGTCTTGTCGAAAACGATGGTGTCCGCCTGGGCCACGGCCTCCATGAACCGCCCGCCCTTGACGGAGATATGGTGCCCGCTGCACTCCCGCATGGCGGAGAGCACCGCAATGGGAATGGCCAGCTTCAGGGCGCAGGAGAAGTCCACCATCAGCACCGACAGGGTCTTGGTGACGTTCCGGGTCAGCAGGTACGTCAGCGCCGTGCCGCCCAGGGTATAGGGTACCAGGCGGTCCGCCAGCCGGGAGGCCCGGTCCTCGGCGGTGGATTTCAGCTTTTCGGACTCCTCGATCATGCGGACGATACGGTCATACCGCCCGCCGCCGGAGGCCTTTTCCACGCAGACCACGCACTGGCCCTCCTCCACCACGGTCCCGGCGTATACATAGCTGCCGGGCCGCTTGGCCACGGGCATGGACTCGCCGGTCATGGAGGACTGGTTCACCATGGCCTCGCCGTCGGCCACCCGGCCGTCCAGGGGGATCACGCTGCCGGTGCGGATGACGATGCGGTCCCCGGCCCGGACGGCGTCGATGGGGGTCAGTACCTCGGTGCCGCCGGTCTGGAGCCAGACTTGGTCTACATGCAGGGACATGGCCCCGGCCAGATCGGCCACGGACTTCTTGTGGGTCCATTCCTCCAGGATCTCCCCCAGCCGCAGCATGAACATCACGGACCCGGCGGTGGCGAAATCGCCCCGGGCCATGGACACGGTGACGGCGGTGGCGTCCAGCACGGCCACGGACAGGCGGCCATGCCACAGGGCCGAAAGCCCCTCCCGGATGTACTTCACCGACCGAATGACGGCCAGCGCCGTAGTCACCGGCGCCGGAAGAAACAGCCGGGAGACCATGCGGCGGGCCACGGTCATGGTGAGCTTGTCCTCAAACTCCCGGTTCAGGGCCCGGGAGGTGTGCTCCGGCACCAGGTCCATGGCCTCCGCCCGGGGGAAGGAAAAGGCGGCCAGGGCGGCGATGACGTCCCCCCGGCCGCAGGCGAAGCAGACCACCGCGTCCCGGGTCCGGTCATAGACCTTCACCTCCGTGACGCCGTCCACCGCCCGCAGATAGTATTCCAGAACGTCCGCCTGGCGCAGGGTCATGGCGGGGCAGTGCAGGCGGACCCGCAGCCGTCCGGCGGACTCATGGAGAATGCTGCATTTCATGGCTTATTCCGCCTCGGAAGCATCCTCGATCACGGCGTCGGCCTCCTGTTGGGCCCGCTGCTGGTTGATGGCCTTGGCGTCGGCGTAGATATCCTCCGCGTTCTCCCGGACGGTGGTGACGGTCTCCATAACGCTGTCCTTGGCCCGCAGCACGGCGGCGGTGGTGTGGGTATAGACCTTCTTGGCGTCCTTGCTGGACAGGACCTTGATGCCGGCGGTGCCGAACAGCACACCGGCGGCGAACAGACCGAATTTCTTCATGATGTTACCTCCTGTGGTTTGATGACTTGAATTAGAGTTGTTTAACTCCTGGGGATACTATACCATTGCCCGGGGGAAAATGCAAGACGTTTTCAAAATAAACTGCACAAAATTGCGGAGTTCCTCCCGCAAAAAGCTGCAAAACTGCCGGAATCAGCAGGTTTCGGCGGAGCACATAGGCCCCGCCGCAGGGAACGGGGCGGCTTCCGGGATGCGTCCGTAGGGGCTGGGTTCTACCCGGCCCGAGAGCACCGGAACAAAAAGCCAGAGGCGGACCGGCGGTCCGCCTCTGGGGGGCATAGTCGAATGCAATTACTTTTTGATCTCGCCGTTGGCGGCGGCGGTCAGGTAGGCGTTGATGAACCCATCAATGTCGCCGTTTCCCCGCAAAGCGGGGCTTTGCGGGGCCCCCGGATCAAACCATGCCGGTCGGAAATGAATTCCGCCCGGCCAAGGTTTTGCCGCAGGCAAAACGCTTGTACGCCGCGCAGCGGCGATGTCATGGACGGCTGGCGTCCCTTATTTCTTGATCTCGCCGTTGGCGGCGGCGGTCAGATAGGCATTAATGAAACCATCAATATCGCCGTCCATGACGGCCTGGATGTTGCCCATTTCGTAGCCGGTGCGGGTGTCCTTGGCCAGGGTGTAGGGCATGAACACATAGGAGCGGATCTGGCTGCCCCACTCGATCTTCATCTGCACGCCCTTCAGGTCGCTGACCTTCTCGGCGTGCTGCTGCATCTTCAGCTCCGCCAGCTTGGCCCGCAGCATCTTCATGGCGTTGTCACGGTTCTGGAACTGGCTGCGCTCCGTCTGGCAGAACACCACGATGCCGGTGGGCAGGTGGGTCAGGCGGACGGCGGAGGAGGTCTTGTTGATGTGCTGGCCGCCGGCGCCGCTGGAGCGGCAGGCCTGCATTTCGATGTCCTCGGGGCGGATCTCGATCTCGCTGTCGTCGTCCAGCTCGGGCATGACCTCCACGGCGGCGAAGCTGGTCTGCCGCCGGGCGTTGGCGTCGAAGGGGGACACCCGGACCAGCCGGTGGACGCCGTTTTCGCTCTTGAGGTAGCCATAGGCGTTGTCACCCTCGATGAGGATGGTGGCGGACTTGATGCCCGCCTCGTCACCGGCCTCGTAGTCCATCAGCTGATAGGTGTAGCCGTGGCGCTCGGCCCAGCGGGTATACATACGGTAGAGCATCTCGGTCCAGTCCTGGGCCTCGGTGCCGCCTGCACCGGCGTGGAAGGTGAGAATGGCGTTGTTGGCGTCGTATTCGCCGGACAGCAGAGCCGCCAGACGGCGCTCGCTGATCTCCTTTTCCAGGTTGTCGTACCCGGCGGTGACCTCCGGCAGCAGGGAGGCGTCGTCCTCCTCCTGGGCCATTTCGCACAGGGTCACGGTGTCCTCCCACTCGGACACCAGCCGGTCATACTTCTTGATGCGGTGCTCCAGGCGCTTGATCTGCTGGGACACCTTCTGGCTGTGCTCGATGTTGTTCCAGAAGCCGTCCTGCTCCGTCTCGGCCTGCAGGTCCTTCAGCTCCTGGCGGTCCTTGGGGATACCCAGGGCCTTCTCCAGCTCGCCCAGAGTGGGCTCCAGGGCCTGGAGCTTCTGTTTATACTCGTCGTATTCAATGACTGCCATAGTCGGTCGTCTCCTTATCGAAAAAAATTCCTTAGCTTATCTATTATAGCCGGATATGGCTGTTCTGTAAAGGAAAATATACCCGTTTCCGGGAACTTTTCTTCACAGGATGAAGCCGCCGTCGCAGGTGAGCACCTGGCCGGTGATGAAGGAGGCCCCGTCCCCGGCCAGGAAGGCCACGGCGTGGGCGATGTCCTCCGGCGTGCCCAGGCGGCCCAGGGGCGTTTCCTGAGCCAGCTGCGGCAGTACCTCCGGCGGCAGGGCATCCAGCATATCCGTGCGGATGACCCCGGGGGCCACGCAGTTGACCCGGATGTGGGTGGGGGCCAGCTCCATGGCCAGGGACCGGGTCAGGCCGATGAGCGCCGCCTTGGTGCAGGAGTAGGTGACCTCGCAGCTGGCGCCCCGCTGGCCCCAGATGGAGGAGATGTTCACGATGCAGCCTGCGTGCTGGTGGAGCATGTGGGGCAGCACCGCCTGGATGGTGTGAAAAGCGCCGTCCACGTTGACGGAGAAGTAGCGGCGCCACAGCTCCTCAGAGATGTCCTGGAACAGGGCCTGGCCCGCCACACCGGCGTTGTTCACCAGCAGCGACACCGGGCCGAAGGTGTCCTCCACTCGGCGCACCATGGCCTCCACCTGGTCCCGCTGGGACACGTCCGCCCGGACCATCATGGCCCGGCAGCCCTCCGCCGTCAGCTGCTCCAGCAGCGACCGGGCGCAGTTCTCCCGGACCCGATAGTTGATGCATACGGCCCAGCCCTGCCGGGCCAGCTCCGCCGCCACAGCCCGACCGATGCCCCGGGATGAGCCTGTTACCAGCGCGATTTTTTCCATGATGTTTGTCCTCCTGGGTGGTTTTGAGGAGAGTATAGCAAAAAAAATGAAACTTGGCAAGAAAACTGTTGACAAATTGGGGCAGGCCGTGTAAAATACATACTGTTCCGCGCGGTTAGCTCAGCTGGTAGAGCACATGCTTGACGTGCATGGGGTCACAGGTTCGAGTCCTGTACCGCGCACCAAAAAACTCCCGATTCCGTATGAAATCGGGAGTTTTTCTTTGTTTTTGCCGCCAAAAAGTTCCAACATTCTATACCATACTTTTTCTTGTTAGTAACGTGTTAGTAACACGCTATTTTTTGCCAGCCGTGTCTACAGCAGCAATCAGCTCAGAAATGTCTGTGTGGACATAAATATTTGCCGTTGTGGAATAGTCGGCGTGGCCCAATATTTTTTGTAAAATCTCCGTTGGCATGCCTGATCTTCTGGCCCAGCTGGCGTAGGTGTGCCGTGTGGCATGCGGGGTTTTCCGCTCGATCTTGAGCTTTTCCAGTAACGGGTAGTAATCTCGCCGGCGAAAATTTGCCGGTACCTGTTGGCCGGTATAGCCGGACAACAAGAGCGCACCCTTCGCCCTGGCGGCAAAGTATGCGAAGTATGCCCGGCCCTCCGGTCTGATGGGAATTTCCCGGTTGCGCCCGGCGGCGGTCTTTTCTCCCCCGATGACATAGGTTTCGTGATAGTCGGCCAGAGGAAGACCGAAAAGCTCTCCGATTCTCATGCCCGTGTAAATCAGCATCAAGATAATTTTCGCGGTGTCGCTTCCGTTTTTCTCCAGCTTCTCAATGTCCGAATCGGAGAAGATTTCCTTTTCTTTTTTCACGTTTTCCGGAAGGTGGATGAATTTCGCAAAGTTTGTTGTTGCGATTTCCTCCCGGATCGCCCATGCGGACATCTGCGTAACAAGCTGCTTGTACTTGCTGCATGTGCTGTGGGATTTATCCGCATATTTGTCCATGACCGACTGGAAGTCTGCTGTCCGCAAACTGCGGAATCTTGCATCGTGGAGCGGCTGGAACACGTCAAAGGCCCGGTTATATGACTCCACCCCACGGGGACCTATTTCCTTATAGTGTTCCTCTTTCCAGGCTTCAAATACTTCCCTGAAGGTCATGTTATACCGCTCTGTCAAATCCTTCCCTGCCAAACGCTCCAGAGCCTCCAGTGCGTCTTTTCGCGTGGGGTAATATCCTATAATCACCCGGCTTTTTGCCGCCACCCACGGGCGGATCCTTCGGCCTTGCAGTTTATAAACCGTGCCGGATCCGTTGGGCCTCTTGATGGCCCTGCGGGATTGTTTGGATTGCCGCTTTCCGCAAGATGGGCAAAACAGAGCGCCATCCGGCAAAACTCCACCGCACTTAACGCAGTTCATTGTATCCTCCTTTATATTGTGACATGGCCGCCCCATTTGGGACGGCCTTTTTTCATACTTTTTTGCGCAGGGCCATAGAGATGATGACCGTAGAGGCTATCACCGCAGTGGCTGCTATGACAATAACAAACCACGCCACGGCGGTGGGCTGTCCGTCGCGGATAAGCCCTTGGGCCGTGATTTGCGAGTCAATAAACAGGTACGCCACCAGGCACATGGCCAGCATGGCGCACATACCAAGCAGGACGAAGATGACCGGCTTGCGAGTGCGCATTTGGTCCTTCTGTATGGCGTTTACTTCTTCCAGCCTTTTTACGTTACCGGACAAATGCGCGTTTTCCAGCTCCAGTTGATGTATCCTGGCCTGCATAGATTCCGGGTGATCTATAGGCTTGTCCAACCCGAACAGTTCGTCAAGCGACAGATCCAGCACCATGCACATGGCGACAGAGTTGTAGAGCTTCGGGTCCATTTGCGATCCGTCCAGAAGCTTTGACACGGCGGACTTTGACACGCCGGACAGATCCACGATGTCGTTGATGGTGTACCTTTTCTTTTCCTTTGCCTCGCGAATTCTTTTTGGGTATTGTTCAATGTTTTCCGCAGTTTCCTGCAACGCAGACATAGTTATTCGCCTCCATAAAGTAGATTTCACCTGTGGCGGGACAGAATCTCAAATGCGGGGACCATTTGCCCTACATCGGCCGCACGGTTCCCCGGATTGCATGTGGACAGGGGTTCACGGCACTGCTATGCTTAAATCGTAGCAGATGACAGCCTGATGGGCTATCTGCTATATCGGCCCTGCCGCCCGGTGCGGGGGCGGCGGGGCCAACATAACCCAAGATTTATCCCTTTGTTGCCTATTATAGGGCAACGCGGTATGCAATATTTGTCCTATTTGGGGAAATAGGTGAAAATATTTTTTTACGAGGGGGAAATAAATCGTGTGTTTTTGCGAAAAGTATGATATAATAGAACAAATGGACGAGTGCAACAAGCGAGAACTATTCATAGCCGCCGTCCAGACACTCACACAGGAAGAACAAAGACGATTATGGAAGGAGTTAGAAAAACATGGAATTATCAAACGCAAAAGTCCTGATTGCATCTGACGGAGAAAAGACATTCGTCCTCGTAAATGGAACACCGCTTATCGGAGATAAGGTTGACTTTAAATCTGATATGTGCGGTGTCCGGCTCAGTGTGTCTAATGCCCTGCTTACGCCTAACCTGTATAAAGCCAGTGACTTTGCCGCATTTGTGAAGAACAAGTTAGGTTATGACCTGTCCGTCATGTAAATCCCACATGAGGACGGTTTCCGGGTCTTGCTGGTCCATGTAGGCAATGCCCGCATCCGTCAGGACAACACCACAAAAACGAGAATACTCGGCATATCCGGCAACGCAAATCTCCTGCACACCATCTTTTATTGCTTCTGGAATCTGCATAAAGAATGTGGAGTTTTGCTTTGACTGCCCGTATGCCCGGCGCTGGCAGTAATCCGTGTAGAGAGTTGCCAGCGCCTTTTTTGCGCTCCTGGTCAGCTCAATGCCCATCGCTGCGCCTCCTCTGCTGAATCTCCACGAGTTTCTGCATCGCCTGAAGAATCTGGTCATCCGTCCAGCTTTCGGCTTGTTCTTCCCAATCCCTCATAGTCGGCACGAATCCCTCGGCATTTATGCCGGGGGCTTTTTTTATGGCCGGATCATCGGTTCCTGCAAGGAACGACTCCGGAGATACGCCGAAATAATCTGCGATTTTCTTTATCGTCGTTGACCTTGGCACCGCTCCATTTTTCCACAGCGTTACCGACCCAGACGACAGCCCAAGCGCTTTTGCCACGGCATTTGGTGATACCTCTCGTTTTGCGCACAGGCCAACAAAGACTGACCAGAACATAAAATTACACCCCTGAAAATTGTGAGATTCTCCAAAAGTAAGAAATATGAGATTTTGTACTTTACAAAATGAGATTCCTGAGGTATCATATTGCGTTAGTGCTCAGTTCTCTCATCTTCTGCTATCCTCTCCGCTTGTATTTTCAACAGTTCCCGCAAGGCCAGATTCAAATCTCCGTTTGACATCGTCCGGGCTTTCTTTATCCACTCATCTACGTTTAGCGCTTCGCCATCGGCGGGACGCTCTTTTTTTATGCCCGGATCATCGGTTTCGCCGCGCAGATATTCCGGCGTAGTGTTAAGCTCTGCGGCCAATATGTGCAGTTTTTCTCCGCTAATATCGGTCCCCTGCTTCTTTGCGTCCCGAAGGTATGTTTTGCTAACCCCCATTGCCCGGCAGAGATGCAGTTTTGTTTTCCCGCTCTGCGCTATCATGCTTTCCATTCTGTTGTAATTGAACAAATTGACATCCTCCAATATGTGAGAATTTACAAACTCCAAAAAATGAGGTAAAAACGCTTGCATAACTCAATATTTTGAGGTATCATATAGGCAAGCCCCAGAAAAAAGAGTACAAAAACACCAGCCCCCCATAACAGCGGCTTTAACAATTTCTTTTGGCAGAGTCATTGTAACGCGGTTTGGGCGGCGTGTCAAGTATGAAGTCTCACGTTTGTGAGGTTCGGGGCAATGACTGCGGCGGGGATAGAAAAACCGCCTGCGGGCTGTTTCCGCAGACGGTATTCCCCCAAATTTGTTCACCAGAACACCCTTGCAACCTTCCGCACCGTCGGCGTGAGTTTGATACCTGCTTCACTGCATGACCCGACAGTGGCAAGCTGCGTTTTTTTACACGCTTCACTGCGTGGACGCTTGCCGGTTCTACGAGAGGTACACGATGAAACAGCCGTGCTTCTTGGGGGTGCCGCTCACTTTTGCGGGATGGGTTCCGCAAAGCCCATTTGCATCACGCCGTGTCCCCACGGTCTGGAACGGGCAAGGTCAAAAGTTTGGTCAAAAGGCCACCTCCTTTGATTTTGCCACAAGGGCTATCGAAAGGGTACCACATTTCCCCGCCGCAGTCAATGAAAACTCACACATTTAGAGAGGAGGCAGACGCATTTGACGCTGAGAGAACTCCGGGAGAATGCCGGAGTAACCCGGGCACAGGTCAGCAAGAAACTGAATGTTGACCTGTCCTGTTTGTCCCACTGGGAGGTGGGCGACTGGAAACCCGGGCGGAAGTATCACAAGGCGCTGGCCAAACTGTACGGCTGCACCGTGGACGAGCTTCTGGCAGGAGACGAGTCCGGAAAATGAGGAATGTAAAAAATGCCCCGCCAGGCGGCAACCTGACGGGGCGGCGAAGAAGCATTGGCAAGGATTCTTCGCGGGTATTATACCACACCCGCGAAGCAATTGCAAGGAGGAAAGTATGGTAAAAACTATGACAATCGACGAGGCCGCAAAGTATCTGCGGGAAAACGGCGTCAAAATCTCCAAGGAAACACTTTCCGACGGGATTCAGGCTGAAAAACTGCCGTTCGGTGTGTGCATCGAGACCGGACGCAGCCGGGTGTTTATGATTTTCAAGCGCCTTGTTGACAAGTGGCTTGAGGAAAGGGAGGAAGTCTGATGAAAGCTTACAAGGGGTTCGACAAGGACCTGAGGTGCCGCGGTTTCCAGTATGATGTCGGCGGAGAGTATGAGAAGCAGGAGGCGAATATCTGCCGCGAGGGATTCCACGCATGTGAGAACCCTCTGGATACGCTGCGGTATTACCGCCCCGGTGATAGCCGTTACTGCGAGGTAGATCTGGAGGACAACGGTCAGCGTGAGAGTGGCGACTCCAAAGTGTGCGGGAAGAAGATCAAGATCGGCGCAGAAATCGGGCTGGATGGCGTGATCAAGGCCGGGGTGCGGTTCATATTTGAGAAGTGCGATGGGGCCACTGAAGATTATGCATCTGGCGAGAGTGGCAACGCCGCCGCATCTGGCGAGAGGGGCAACGCCGCCGCATCTGGCGCGAGGGGCAACGCCGCCGCATCTGGCGAGAGTGGCAACGCCGCCGCATCTGGCGCGAGGGGCACGGCGACCGTAACCGGCAAGTACGGATCTGCGAAAGCGCTCGGCGACGGATGTTTGGCCGTCGCGTGGGGGCCCGAAAGCAAGGCTATGGGCAAACTCGGGGCTTGGCTTGTTCTTTCCGAATACAAGGGCGGCACCATCGTAGACGCACGGATGGTCCGCGTTGACGGGAAAACCATCAATCCGGGTATTTGGTACATGTTGCGCAACGGGGGCATCGTGGAGGTGGAAGAATGACGATTGCATGGATTTTCTGCTACATCGGCGTGGGCACAGCAGTAACCTGGTTCATGCGGATGGTGGACTGGATTGACCGGGAGGATGATCGATGAGAAAACGCCTATCACCCGCCGATATCGCCACCGCCCTGCGGGCTTGCGTAGAGCCTGGCAAACCGTGCCCCAGAACGTGCCCTTACACCGACGAGCACAAAGACGGGTCCTGCGTCCGGCAACTCTGCCAGGATGCCGCAGACGCCATCGACAATCAGCGGACGCACATCAAGGCCCTGATTAAGGCCAACGACGCACACCGGGAGATGATGGCGCAGACCCCGAAGCCCCCGGCCAAGCGGGGTGAAATGGTGGAAGCCCTGGACGACATCGAAACCGGCATGACCCGGCTGGCCATGTCCCGGGATATCTGGCAAAACGACCTGGTGTATACCCTGTGCCAGGGTGTGCGGCTCCTGCTGGAGGACCGCATCAAGAATCGGGGTGCGCAATGAGGGTATATCAGTACTGCACCCGGGACAGATTCCGCCTGCCAATCCATCAGGCAGACAGCTTGGAAGAGCTGGCAGACCTGGTTGGCATTAAGCACGCAAGCGCAAAGCACGGATTCTACCGGGCATACACCGGCAAAACCAAGAACAGCGTGTACGATTACGTTGATATCCCGGACGATGACGAGGAGGACGAATGATGTACATCTGCGACAACTGCCACGCGGCGTTTGATACCCCGCGCGTGGAGCATGAGGAATCTGCGGAATACGGCCCCAGCACGGCATTCTACTGCCCCCGCTGCGGCTTTGAGATGGGCAATCCCAGCGAGTACCTGGCCGATGAGTGCCCGGTATGCCACAGTCTCAAAAATCGTGATGACCGGGTGTGCCACAAGTGCGGCCAGCGCGTTCGTGGCCTGCTGAGACTGTTCCTGCACGATTTTTCGCGGGATGAGCGCGAGTACCTGGCCGACCTGATCGAGGGGTGCAACCTCGACCGCATGATCGTCGGGGCGGAAGTCCCCACGGAGTAACCCATGCACGAAAACGGAGTGGCCCGCTATATCAGGGCGACAGTAGATATTTATTTCCCAGAGGGCGAAATGTCCTGCAAGCTCTGCCCTCTGCTGGAAACATACTCCCGCAACCAGTGCCGCCGGACGGGCGAGTATCTGCTGGACACGCGCGGGACCGGGGCATATTGCCCCCTGAAAATTCTGGAAGAGGAGGATGAGTATTGAACATCTATGAGAAAATCGCGGCCATCATGCAGGACGTGCAATATCTTGCAAAAGACGACCATGTAGCGTTCGGCTCCACCAGTTATAAGGCCCTGAGCGAGGAGAAGGTCACTTCCATCATGCGGGCCGAGATGCTGAAGAACAAACTGGTTGTTTTTCCGATTTCGCAGGTTGCGAACCGCACAGGCAACATCACTCATGTGGACGTGGTGTACCGCATGGTGAACGTGGAGAACCCCGAGGAATCCATCGAAATCGCATCCTGCGGCGACGGCGCAGACACCCAGGACAAGGGGAGCGGCAAGGCCATGACCTACGCCTTTAAGTATATGTGGCTGAGGACCTTCGCCCTGCCCACCGGCGAGGACCCGGACAAGGTATCATCTGCCGAGCTGGACGAGAAGGAGCGGAACCCTGTGTGTGGGCGATGCGGCGCGATGATTGCGCCGGTGAAGAAGCGCAGTGGCGAAACCTGGCAACCCAAGGACATGGCCAAATATGCACAATCCCGCTACGGTATGCCGCTCTGCGGCGACTGCATGAGGGCGGCGAAAAAGGAACACGAAAATGGTACAGGTTGATGTTTCCGCCGTCCGCTGGCAACAGGACAGCGATGGGGCGTGGCTGTGCCTACGGGTGCAGTCCCCACAGGTGGCCATGAACGCCTGCGACGAGTTCCAAGCCGACAAAGAACACGTTGCCAAGATCAGGCGCAAGGGCCGGAGCCTCGATGCAAACGCCTACTGCTGGGTGCTCCTGGACAAGCTGGCCGCGCACTACAACCTCCCCCGGGAAGCGATATACCGGGAGGAAATCAAAACCATCGGCGGTGTGAGCGACGTGCTGTGCATGGTGGAGCGGGCCGCAGATGATTTCATCCGCCGCTGGACGGCGCAGGGCATCGGGTGGATGGCCGAGCGAGGACCCAGCAAAATCCCCGGGTGCGCGAATGTGACGGTATGGTACGGCTCCAGATCGTACGATACAGAGCAGATGAGCCGGTTGATCGACCAGATCGTATCGGACTGCGAGTCCGCCGGAATTGAGCATCTGCCGCCCCAGAAGCTGGCGGCGATGAAGCGGGAATGGGGGCGAGACGATGGGCAGTAAAGCGAAAGACATGGCGGGCCAGCGGTTTGGGATGCTCGTCGCAGTGCGCCGCAATGGCACCAGCCCGAATGGCTGCGCCAAATGGGAGTGCCGGTGTGATTGCGGCAAGACCATCCACGTAGACTCAACCCGGCTACGCAAGGGCCGTGCGCGGCACTGCGGATGCCAGTACGCACCGCAACCTACGCCGCCCATCACATGGCACGGCGAGACGCGGACCATCAGCGAGTGGGCGGCCATCACGCAAACCCCCGCAAAACTTATCCGCAGCCGGTTGGTGGCCGGGTGGCCCGCAGACGAGATATTCGGCGATGGCCGGAAAACGCAACCCTGTTGGGGCTGTAAACGCGCCTGCGGTGGGTGTTCCTGGAGCCAGGGTTTTACTCCTATCCCCGGATGGGTTGCCACGGAGACGCTTGTGGACCCCAGCAAATGGGGGGGGGCATACAAATCCTATCAGATCGAAAAGTGCCCGGAGTTTGAGCCGGACGAACCGAGGTGAACATGGAACACAGATGTTTCATCTGCGGCAGAAACGGGGCGGATGACCCGCTGGAACGCCATCATATCTTCGGCGGGGCGTACCGCTCCAAGAGCGAGAAATACGGCGCTGTGGTGTGGCTTTGCGGTGACAGGTGCCACAGGAACGGGAAGTCCGCCGTACACCGGAACGGCGACCAGATGCGCCGATTGCGCCGATACGGACAGCTGACGATCATGAAGAACGAGGGCTGGTCAGAATCCGATTTCAGGCGCGAGTTTGGAAAGTCATATCTATAGGAGGTAACGATGGAAAAGAAGTTACTGTACACGAGAAGCGAGACGGCCAAGATGTTGAGCGTGAGCGTTGATATGCTGGACGCCCTGCGGCGCGACTGTGTTATCCAGGGGTATCATGTGGCCCGAGGAAATCCTCGTATCTATTTTAAGGCCAAGGATCTGGAGAAGTACATGGAGCGTCTGGAGGTGGCAAAATGCTGAACAAGGTCATCATCATGGGCCGGTTGACCCGGGACCCTGAACTGCGCCGCACCCAGGGCGGCACCGCCGTCACCAGCTTCAACCTGGCCGTGGACCGGGACTTCAAGTCCCAGAGCGGCGAGAAGGAGACCGATTTCATCGACGTGGTGGCCTGGCGCAATACAGGTGAGTTTGCCGCCAAGTACCTCGCCAAGGGCCGCATGGCTGCCGTGGAGGGCCGCATTCAGGCCCGCGACTGGCAGGACAAGGACGGAAATCGCCGCAAGTCCGTGGAGGTGGTGGCCGATAACGTGTATTTCGCGGATTCCAAGCGGGACAGCAAACCCCAGGAGTCCCGCACAGTCGACGATCAGGAATTTGACGAGATCGAAGATGATGGAGACTTTCCGTTCTGACGGGGGCCCGCTATGCCGAATAGAATCATAAACGAGAAAATACGCACGAGCAAATCTATCAACCGTCTCACGGACTTCCAATTTCGCCTTTGGGCGTACTTACTGACTTACGTGGATGATTACGGGCGCGGGAGCGCGGACCCCGAAATCTTGAAGGGTTTCGTGTTCCCCCGCCGGGCAATCCGGGAACAGGATATTCAGAAGGGCCTTGATGCACTGGACCGCAATGGTAGCATTCTCCTCTATGAGGTTGCAGGAGAACCCTATTTTTGCCTGCCGGGCTGGGCTAAGTATCAGAGGATACAGCAGAAGAAAGCCAAGTTCCCCGACCCGCCGGAATCCGCAAATGTGCAGGATTCCATGGTTATCCACGGTGAGTCACGGTGTATCACGGTGAGTCACGGCGAGTCACCGCCTGAATCCGAATCCGAATCCAATCCGAATCCAAGAGAGAAAAACGCGCACGCCGCGCGTTTCTCCCCACCAACCGTTGATGCTGTGGCGGAGTATGTCCGTGAGAAGGGCTATCACGTCAACGCAGATCGCTTTGTGGCCTTCTACCAGCAGAAGGGCTGGATGGTCGGCAAAAACCACATGAAGGACTGGAAAGCTGCCGTCCGCACATGGCATTACCGGGACAACCCAAAGCCGCCAGCGGAGCAGAAGTCCCCAAAATGGACGTACAACTCCGACACCGGCGGCTGGACGCAGGAGGAATGACGTATGCTGGACTCTCTCTACCTGGAGCAAAACGTCATTGGGGCGCTGCTCATCCAGCCAGAATGCTACGAAGCCGCCGCAGAGCTGTCTCCGGATGACTTCCTGGTGCCGGAATACGCAGAGCTGTTCCGGGCCATCCAGCGGCGGAATGAAGCCGGGGACCCAGCGGATGCTCCGTCCGTGCTGATGGACGCATCCAGCCGCAATGACAACGTGACCAGCAAGATCATGACGGACTGCATGGAGGTTGTCGTGACTACCGCCAACATCGACGTGTGGGTGTCTGGAATGCGGGATGCATCTATGGGCCGGAAACTCAGGGATTTGGGCGAGGCACTCCGGACAGCGGAGCTATCTCCGCAGGATGCGCTCAGAACGGCGCAGGAAGCCGTCACGGCGATTCAGGACGGCGCTGGGGTATCCGGGGGCCTGGAAGTCTCCGAGGCCGTGAAGTGCCTTAAAAATCGCGTTGACAAGGGGTTTGCTGGCGGTCCTCCACCATACGTCAAGACCGGCTTGCAGGAATTTGACCGATTGCTGGGCGGTGGGATTATCAACGGCGGGTTTCACATCGTCGCCGCACGGCCCGGAAATGGTAAATCTGCCCTGGCTATGCAAATCGCCCTCAATGCGGCAAAACGCGGCGTGAAGGTGCTGTATATCTCCCTGGAGATGTCACCGGACGACTGCACCAGCAGATTGACGGCCAACATAGCGGGGATATCCTCCCGGCTGCTGATGTTTGGCGGCACCCTGACGGAAGCGGAATACGCCAAGTACGCGGAAGCGTCCGCCAAACTGTCCGAGTTGCCCATCGTGTTCAACCGGCGGACGGGCATGGACATGCGGGCTGTCACGGCGCTGGCCTACAAAGAGCGACCGGGGCTAATCGTGCTGGACCACATCGGCCTGCTGGAGCAGGAAAACAAGAAAGCCACGCTCTACGAGAGCACCACGAAAAACAGCCGGTCGGCAAAACTGCTGGCCATGCGGATGGATATCCCACTGCTGTGCCTGTGCCAGCTGAACAGAGCCGGTGCATCAGATCGTGGCGGCGAGTTCCGGGCCACTATGGCCAACCTGCGGGAATCCGGCGCGATCGAGCAGGACGCGGACACCGTGACGCTGCTGCACCGCCCGTGCGAGAAGGAAGACCGGGGCGAATGGGACCCGGACATGCTGGAGCTATACCTGGACAAAAACCGACGCGGCCCCACCGGGATGGTGAGGATGGCCTATTTCCCCAACACGGGCCGCATAGTGAAGTGAGGGTGATATGAAAAAGATCGTTATTCCCCTGCCCCCTGTGACAAAGAAGAACCACCCCAGGCTCATCCGTGGACCTTACGGTGCGCCGAAGATCCTTCCATCCAGACAGTTTATGGAATATCAGGAATCGGCGGCATGGTACTGCCACGCGGACAAACCGATATCGGAGCCGGTAACGGTAAAATGTCTGTTTTACATGCCGACTCACCGGCGCGTGGATCTGACCAATCTCTTGGAAGCTATCGACGATGTGCTGGTACATACCAGAGTCCTGGAAGATGACAACAGTAACATCATCGTGTCGCACGACGGGAGCCGGGTTCTGTACGACAAGGAAAATCCCCGGACGGAGGTGTATATCTGCCGGTATGAATGACTTTGACTACGATTGCATGCAGAAAAAGCGCACTGCGCGAGGCGCGTTTGCGCATATCAGCCGAAAGCGCGGCGGGTGTACGCTGCCCAGCGACAACCTGACCGCGAAACAGAGAAGGGAGAAAAATGGAGAAGTGAAAAGCTACAACATCACCCGGCCCATGCCGTGGCCGGAGTTCAAGGCAATGCCGGAGGACCTGAAACGCGAGTTCTTTCGCAACATGCAGAGCTTTGGCGGTACCGCAAAATGGCTGGCGGATGAAATGGGCACGTCAGACATGACCGTAAGAGCCGCCGCAAAAGCCGCCGGGACACCGTTTTCGCGCGGAAATGGGAATTTGCCACTGTGGCACCGGAAGGTTGCAGAGTGGGCGAACACCGAACAGCAGACTGCCGCAGAGACTCCAGCTGAAGAACCTACGGCTCAGGAATCCGGGAAGAGATTGATCCTGGAGCATGCCCGCATGGAGTTTAACTATACCAGTTTTACGGACCTGGCGATGTTCCTGCGGGTGGCGGTGCCGGAGAGCGGCAAGGTGACGGTGGAATGGTGAGACGATGGAAACATATCTGGAATTTCTGAAATCAAAGATCGTATTGGCCAAGAAAAGCGGATTCGACATTGCCCTTGGGAAGATCAACCCGGCCCTGAAACCGCACCAGCGGGATTCTGTGATTTGGGCGCTTCGCGGCGGGCGCCGGGCCTTGTTCCAATCCTTCGGTCTCGGAAAGACGGTGCAGGAAATCGAGTTCTGCCACCAGGCGGTGGCACACGATGGAGGCAGGGCGCTGATCGTGCTCCCACTGGGGGTGCGGCAGGAGTTTGCCCGTGACGCCGAAAAGATCTTGGGCTATCCGGCTCCGGTGTATATCACCAAAATGCAGGACCTGGCCGAAACGGGCGCGGAGATCGTTATGACCAACTACGAGCGGGTGCGCGATGGAGACATCGACCCGACACAGTTCACCGCCGTCGCCCTGGACGAGGCTTCCGTGCTGCGGAGTTTCGGAAGCAAAACCTATCAAACGTTCCTGCCCAAGTTCCGGGGCGTGAAATACAAACTGGTATGCACAGCGACACCTTCCCCGAACCGGTTCAAAGAGCTTATCCACTATGCCGGATATCTGGAGATCATGGACACCGGCCAGGCTCTCACACGGTTTTTCCAGCGGGACAGTACTAAAGCAAACAACCTCACGCTGTATCCGCACAAAGAAGATGAGTTTTGGTTGTGGGTATCCTCGTGGGCGCTGTTCGTGGGGAAGCCCTCCGATTTAGGATATGACGATACCGGGTATGACCTTCCCCCGCTGGACGTCCGGGTGCATATCGTTCCGGACGACTATGGCACGGAAACGGACCGGGACGGGCAATACAAGATGATGAACGACGCGGCAACATCTCTGGCGGAGGCCGCGCGGGAAAAGCGTGACAGCATTCAGCGGCGCGTCGCCGTAGCCAAAGGAATCGTAGACAGCGACCAAGATGCGCATTTCATCTTGTGGCATGATCTGGAAGCGGAACGTCACGAAATAAAGAAAACCATGCCGGAAACTGTGGACATCTACGGTAGCATGGATTACGACGAGCGGGAGCGCCGGGTAATAGATTTTTCGGAAGGGCGAACGCGACTGTTTGCAACGAAAAAGAGCCTGTCCGGCTCCGGGTGCAATTTCCAGAGGCACTGCCACCGGGCTATCTTCATTGGGATTGACTATGAGTTCAACGATTTCATTCAGGCAATCCACCGAATTTACAGGTTCCTGCAAACGGAACAGGTGATTATCGACATCATCTACACAGAAGCGGAGGACCCCATCTACCGTGTCCTGATGCAGAAGTGGAAGCAACACAACGACATGCAGGCACGAATGCGGGAGATCGTCCAGAAATACGGGCTTTCCGGTGAGGCACAGACGGAGAAAATGAGCCGGAGCATAGGAGCTGAAAGAGTGGAAATCAAGGGAAAGAATTTCATCGCCGTGAATAACGACTGCGTAGAGGAAACGGCGAAGATGGCGGAAAACAGCGTGGACCTTATTGTGACCAGTATCCCGTTTTCCAACCACTATGAGTACACACCCAGCTACAACGACTTTGGGCACAACGAGGACACCAAGCGGTTTTTCGAACAGATGGACTATCTGTCCCCCAACCTGCTGAAGGTGCTGAAGCCTGGGCGGGTGTTCTGCTGCCACGTAAAGGATCGGGTGCTGTTTGGCAACGCCACCGGGATGGGAATGCCAACCATGGAACCGTTCCACGCGATGTGCATCCGGCACTATATGCAGCACGGATTTGCCTATTTCGGCATGATTACCGTGGTAACGGACGTGGTGAGGGAAAACAACCAGACATACCGGCTGGGCTGGACGGAACAGTGCAAGGACGGTTCAAAGATGGGTGTAGGGTGCCCCGAATACATTTTGCTGTTCCGCAAGCTCCCCACGGACAAAAGTAAAGCTTACGCCGACGAAAAAGTTGCAAAAAGCAAGGACGAGTATACCCGGGCACAGTGGCAGATCGACGCGCACGGGTTCTGGCGCTCATCCGGCGACCGGCTCATGACCAAAGAAGAGATCATGGCCATGGACACAGGGAAGATTCAGGCGGCATACCGGAAGTACAGCCGAGGGACCGTGTACGATTACGCGGAACATGTCCGCATGGCGAAGGAACTGGACGCAGAGGACAAACTGCCCGCCACGTTCATGGTGGTAGCCCCCGGAAGCTGGACAGACCAAGTATGGGACGATATCAACCGGATGCGAACCTTAAACACCACGCAGAGCCAGCGTCGCCAGCAGATGCACGTTTGCCCGCTCCAGTTGGATATTGTAGACCGGCTTATCAATCGCTACAGCAATCCCGGGGAATTGGTCCTGGACCCCTTCGGCGGACTTGGCACTGTCGCCCTGGAGGCGATGAAGGCCGGGCGGCGCGGGTATACCATCGAGCTGAACAACGGGTATTTCCGCGATGCTGTGGGCTATCTCAGGGAGTACGAGCAGGAGGACATGAACATTTCCCTGTTCGACATGATGGAGGAAACAAAATGATCTACGCCCAAGAATCCCTCGTTGACGAGATCATCGTGGACAACTTCGCGGGTGGTGGCGGCGCGTCAACCGGAATCGAGCTTGCCACGGGCAGGCGGGTGGCAATCGCCATCAATCACGACCCGGATGCCATCCGGATGCACCGCACAAACCACCCATACACCGAGCACTTGCAGGCGTCCGTATGGGATGTGGGCCCAGTAGCCGAGTGCCGGGGCCGTCCGGTAGGGCTGGCGTGGTTTTCGCCGGATTGCAAGCACTTTTCCAAGGCCAAGGGCGCTGCACTGGTGGACCGCAAGATTCGCGGACTCGCTTGGATTACGCTGCGCTGGGCGGCAAAAGTGCGACCCCGGGTCATCATCTTGGAAAACGTGGAGGAGTTTCAGACCTGGGGGCCTGTGCGTAGAGGTAAGCCGGTGAAGAAGCTGGCAGGAACGACTTTCCGGAAATTTATCAGCCAACTGGAGGCGCTGGGCTACGCCGTGGAGTTCCGGGAATTGGTGGCGGCGGACTACGGAGCGCCCACCTCTCGGAAACGCTTTTACATGATTGCCCGTTGCGACGGGAAACCCATTGTGTGGCCGAAGCCCACCCACAGCAAGACCGGCGCGAACGGACTGCCCAAGTGGCGCAGCGCGGCGGAGATCATCGACTGGAGTCTGCCCTGCCCATCGGTATTTGCATCCAAGGCAGAGATCATGGCTGAATACGGACTGAAAGCCGTGCGGCCTCTGGCGAAGAACACCATGCGGCGGATCATACGGGGCGTGGACAAGTTCACCATCAGGAGCGGCAAGCCGTTTATCGTACAGCAGAAATTCCAGAACGCTGCGCAGAACATTGAAAAGCCATTGACGACTGTTACAGCGGTAGGAGCACATGAATTGTGCAAGCCGCTGCTGGCTCCCGTGACGGTGACCAACACCAGCAACAGCGTGGGGGCGACTGTCGGCGAACCGATGAACACGGTGAGAACCGGCGGAGGCGGCGGCCAGATGATGGTGACGCCGTTCCTTGCGGAGTGCAACCACTCCGGCGGCGGTCATATCGCGCCCGTGGGAGATGCATACAAGACCATCACCGCCAAGCACACGGGCGGTATCGTGGCTCCGTCCCTTATCCAGTACCATACAGAGCAGACGGAGAGTGTCCGGGCATCCGGGCTGGGGACGCCTATCAACACGGTGGATGCATCCAACCGCTACGGCCTGACCTGCGCCAATCTGGTGGAGTATTACACCGGCGGCAGACCGCTGGACATTACGGACGCTATGCACACGGTGACAAGCCACGACCGCGAGGCTGTGGTGGCAGCTCATATTGCCAAGTATTACGGCGGCGTGGTCGGCGAAAAGGTGGGCGAGCCTTTGCCGACGGTGACGGCCATTGACCACAATGCGGTCTGTACTGCCCATGTGGTGAAGTTCAAGGGCGACAACCTGGGGCACGGCATGAACGATCCGATGCAGACCGTGACCACCAGCGCCGGGGAGTTCGCCGAATGCGTGGCATGCATGGCGAAGATGCACAGAGGTGATAACTTGGGACACTGGACGGAGATTCGCGCTCTGCTGAACGAGTTCTGCGGCTACACGCTGGCGGAGGACGAGGTGCTTCTGCTGGAGATCAGCGGCGCACTGTACTACATCGCGGATATCGGACTGCGAATGCTGTCGCCCCGTGAGCTGTACAACGCCATGGGCTTCCCGCCGGATTACATCATTGACCGTGACTATTTGGGCAACGAGTACAAAAAGAGTGCACAGGTGGCCCGCTGCGGAAATGCCGTGTGCCCGCCCATGGCGACGGCTCTGGTGAGGGCAAACCTCCCAGAGTGGTGCGGGGCGGAGATCACGACCATGGCGCAGCTGACGGACTGTGTGGCGGTGTGAAAGGATATCCCATGAAGTCATCGCGTAAAGAGATTGCCGCAACCCTGCGCGAATATGCAGAATGGGCCGATGCAAATATCTACGAAGTCCCTATTATGCTGCCGGATGATTTGAGAACGGCGGCTGATATGCTGGAAAAAGGAGAATGATATGGACGCTGTGAAGTTTGTGGAGGCGCGACGCCGGATGTTTGCGATGACGGGTGGAATCTCGCTTTTCGACCTGCTGGGAGGCTGAGAGATGCAGGAACTTAAATACTGCCCGTTCTGCGGGGGAGAGGCGAGCGTGGGAGAAGAATGGGGCTTGGTAACCACCCGGTACTATATCGCGTGCGCGAGATGCTTCTGCAAAACGCCTACCTACAAAAGGCGGGAAACGGCTGTTGAGGCGTGGAACAGGCGGGCGAGCCAGGAGGTGGCTGCTATCCTGCACCCTATCCCAATTGCCAACGTGCAGGGGATTGGACTCCCCATCCCGTGCAGCGGTGTTGAGGAGCGTTCAAATGGCCCAGACGTGGGCGCGAAAGCGACGTGGGTGTTTCGGGTGCTTGACGTGCCCGCGCAGACTATCCAGCTTCTGCGGGCCCGGGCCATGGGGGCCGAAGTGGACAGCGGGATATCGCTATCAGTATGCGGGACAGGGTACAAACCGTACTATGTGGGCGATATCACCGGCGAGTATTGTAGCCTGATCGAGATGGGCGCACATGACGAGCCGGTAATCTGCAAATCGGAACGGGAGGGATGAGAATGCTCGAGATTTGCCCGATGACGCTTAAAGAGGCAAATGCTTATGTAGAGCAGCACCACAGGCACCACGGCCCCGTGACAGGGCATAAATTCTCCATCGGACTGTCGGACGGCGAGAAAATTGTTGGCGTGGCTATTGTTGGCCGCCCTGTTTCGCGACATTTGGACGATGGGTGGACTCTGGAGGTCAACCGGCTATGCACAGACGGGGCACGCAATGCTTGTTCCGTGCTTTATGCTGCGGCATGGAGGGTGGCGCGGGCGATGGGCTATAAGCGGCTCGTGACATACATCCTCGATACGGAAAACGGGGCGAGCCTGCGGGCGGCGGGCTGGAAATGTGTAGGCCAAGCTGGCGGACTGCGGTGGACAGGAAAGCGCAGGCCGGAGGTTGACCTGTATCCGGCACAAATGAAAATCAGGTTTGAACGGTCAGAAGAGGAGATGAAGGATGACTGAATTAAGGCATTGCCCATTTTGTGGCGGTGAAGCGGTTATAAACGTCAACCCGGACGCAGTGGAGGACACGCAAGGTAGACGTTGGGCGTATAATGCCGTGTGCATTAGGTGTTGCGCAACGTCAGGTCTTACATATACGCCCAAAAAGGCTAAAGAAGTATGGAACAGGAGGGCTGACAATGACGCTAACTGAGATGTTTACAATTTGTGATTCGTGCGTATATGCGCCTTGTCTTTGTGGGAATGACCCTGAGAACTGCGTGGCGTATGTGATGAGGACTTCCTGCGGTGCGAAAATGGACGGAGGTGGCAGCGATGCGGCTGATTGACGCTGATGCTTTCGAATTTAATTTCCAGTACGGTCGTGACGATAACGGCATTTTACTTGTACCATTGAGAGACGCAAGAAAGGCGATTAAAGCGGCAAAAACTGTGGACGCTTTGCCCGTGGTGCGGTGCAGGGATTGCAAGCACAGCTACGAGGATTTGGGTGGTCTGTACTGCTCCTACGGCCCGTGCGTGGATTGCCCTGTGTCTCCAGATTTCTGGTGCGCGAATGGCAGACGGAGGGAGGATGCCCATGCCCAAGACTAACCCCCGCAGAATACCCCGAACACAGGCCGACGTAGACAAAGCCTACAGCAACGGCATTGTGGAGGGGCTGAACCGTGGCATAGATCTGATGCTGTACGTTCTGATCGACAAGCACGATGCGCCGATGGACGATGTGCAGCAGCTTGCCGGGGGGCTAAACCATGCCGCTCAATGCGTAGCAGAGGGGTATGTCACCTGGGCAGATATCCGGCAGATGCTCAAGGAATACGGCGTTGAAACTGCGCTGGAATAGGAGGTATGATGAGCAACAAATACTCGCTCCCCTACGATATCCGCATGGAATGCATCGCCTACGTCAGGGGATATCCCCGCCGGGTTCGCGCGTACAATGCGGCCCGGGAAGAAGTGTTGGAGTCTTCGGCTTATGCCATGTCCGGCATGCCACACAGCCCCGGTAACAGCAGGATAGCCGAACGCAAAGCGGAAAGGCTGGCAACCATAGAGATCTGGCCGGAGACGAAGAAGATGCGGGCCGTGGAATACGCCATGGACAACGTGGGCCGGGATATCGCCAACGAGAACGTGCGGCGCAAGCTGGTATGGGCAATCATGCGGAACTGCGACAGCCAGAAACAGTACCCCATCGAGAAGATATCCCCAGCCGGGATAAGCCCACGCACATTCCGGCGGCGAAAAGATAAATTCCTGTGGCTGATTGCGCAAAATGCGAAAATTATTGAAAATGTGGCCCCAAACCACGTTTCAGGTGGTGTAAAATAGTATCATCGGAAAGTGGAACCAGTCAGTCCACAACCCGAAATTTCATTTTTCTCCTCTTTCTTTCCTCCATAGGTTAAGGCACAGCCGGTAACTGGTGCTTCCGCGCAAGCGGCCTCGCAAGAGCGTTACCGGCATGCAGACACTCACGGGATATCTCGCGGGTGTCTGTTTTTATGCGGGTGTAGCCAAAAGGTAAGGCACGGGACTTTGACTCCCGTATGTGCTGGTTCGACTCCAGCCGCCCGTTCCAAAAGATAATAGGAGTGCCCAATTGGGCGGGTGAACTTGTGCCATACATAGCGCAGAGGTGGGAGCGCGGCACATAAACAGGAGAAGTTATGAAAATCATTAAGCACGGGAAACAAGATAAATTTGCCCGGGCAGAATGCCCAACGTGCGGGTGCATATTCGAGTTCAATCTGAGAAACGAAGTTCAATACGTGCAAAATGTTGAGCACGACTACATGACCGGGAGAACGATTGTGCGACCGGCAGATGCGTATGTCAGGTGCCCAGAGTGTGGCGAATTTTTTGAAATCACCCCAAATATGTTAAGAAGGGAAGAAGGTGACATAGATGGCAAGTAAAATCACGCAAGCTATGAGAGAGCAGGTCCTTGCCGACTATGACGCATGCAAGCATATAGCGACTGTGGCAAAACAAAACGGGCTGTCCGAGCCGACTATCCGCAAGATCATCGTACAGGAACGCGGAGAGAATGCCATCTCGCACACCAGAGGCGCGGCATCAGCGTCTGTTACGGCCAGGTGTACCGCAACAAATGAAGAGATTTCACAAATTGTAAGGGAATCATTTCAATACTTCAAAAGGTCTTGCGTAAAAACTGATGAGGAATGCGCCGATAAGCTCAACGACTATTTCCAACAGTGCGTAGAGGAAGGACAAATCCCCACAGTGGAGGATATGTGCCTTGCTCTTGGAGCCGTAAACCAAACGGTCTTGGACTGGCAAAAGGGGTCAATGGGCCCCGTGAGGGCTGGCATGATAAAAAAAGCCAAACAAATTTTGGCCGGAATCGATGCAAAACTGGTCTCACAGGGGAAAATTCCGCAGATTACGTACATTTTCCGCGCGAAGAACTTTTTCGGCATGACCGACAAGCAAGAAGTCGTTCTCACGCCCAACAATCCCCTTGGGGCAGAAACGCCGCCCGAAGAACTCCAGAAGAAGTACATCGAGGCGGCGTCCTGCGACTATGAAAACTGATTTTTTTAGCGACTATTCAGCAACTTTCGGAACAGGGGCAACGATTTTCCCGCGTTTATACACGGTTTAGCGACTATCAGCGACTTTCACGCAAAACCGGGCGACTTTCGCAGCGACTTTTGGCGCGAATTCGCCAGATCGAGCACATGCGCACAGCCGCTTGACCAACTCCCCGCCTTTCCCCCGCCACGCCATGAGCCGGACGGCGCGCACTGTCTCGCCCGGGATTAGGCACCCTGCACCGCAGCATCGCGCGGCCTGTCAATACGATTTGCGTTGCCATACCCCCACCGGCCCCGGGATCGCCCACGCCGCCCCGATCAGGGCGGGAAAAAAGGGCGGATACCCACCGCCCCAACACGCTACATCACAACACCGCCGCAAACCCTGCTAAAGCGCCGCGCACAGCGTGTTGCATTGGCGGTGGTATCCCAATACCGCCAAGCGCTAAAATCCCGCAAAACGCCATTAAAACGCCTTTGCGGGTAGGGCATAAAAATAACCGCCCCGGAATAGCTCCGGGGCGGCGCGGTTGTCTGGAAGGTCATCTATAGAGATACTGCCGGATGCAGTATTGCGTGCTGCAATGGCAGGGGAGCAGCACATACAGTTGCCCCTTGCGGGTGCCTCCGGCAGTCCGTACCGGCTGCGCGTCGGGGTCTGCCAGTCGGCTAATATATCCGCGCTGGTATTTGGTGTCGGCTGCCTTATATCCGGCCTTGATAGCGTCTACATATGTCATAGTGATATATCCTTTCCGGGGCCTTGCCCCTGTCAGATGGTTGGTGGGTTACTTGGACTTGCGGACCACGTCGGCCAGGACGGCCAGCGGGAACCAGATGATCAGTAACAAGATAGATATCAATCCGGCACCCCCTCAAGCGATGCAAAGGCCATGAGCCGTTCAGTGCTGCGGCCTCGGCGGTGGTCCATGTCTCGAGATCGTCGGCGGAGATATAACCATCCTTGTAGTAGTCCGTGAGCTGCTGGAGCATGTCCACGGCGTACTTAGTTACGCCCCGGCTCCATGCGCTGCGGTCCTTGCGCTGATCCAGTGTCTGCATTGCCTTTTCAAGTGCTGCGGTGATTCCCTCGGTGATTCCCTCGGCAGTGCGCGCGGGGACGGTCTCGATGTGGTCGATATCAAGGATCCGGAGGAAGTCGGCGAAAATGTCGTTGTCCGTCCAATCGCGGTGGGCGGACCGGTTCATGTTGGCGATATATGCGGCCAGCTCGATGGCCTCGATCTGCGCTTTGGTGTATTGCTCCGTCTTGTATTCCGCCTCAAAGCGGTCAAGCGTTTTGTAGGTGAGCATCGTTTTTTCATTTGTATTACCTCCCGGCCTTGCTGGCCTATCTCTTGACCAGGTAGGCCAGGCGTGGCACACTGTACGCGCTGGGCCTCTGGTCTGGTGTGGGGAGCGTACCCGCATTGCTTGACCGGCGGCGGGTGCGCTCCTCTGCTGTACGGATACCATTATATCGGATTATATGTAATTGTCAATAGCAAAATCATGATTTTACGTAATTTGCGGAGACGATGCCACGCGCGACATGACCGGGGCGGGGGATATAGAGCGCGGGAGCGGGGCCGGGTAAGCCCCAAAATGCCCGAAAAAAATAAAAGAGAAAAACAAAAAGGCGGCTTGACATTTACGTTTACTGTGTGATACAATAACCGTAGAAGCCAATCCAATTTTGGATTGACCCCAAAGGAGGAGAGCCGTATGAAAAACGTGGTTGCATATATCCGCGTGAGCACAGACGGGCAAACTGGAGAAGATAAGTTTGGGCTGGACGTGCAACGTGAACAGATAGAGGAATACTGCCGCAAGAACGACATGAACATCGTGCGTTGGTTTTCCGACGAGGGAGAGAGCGGCGCAAAGTACCGCCCCGGGTTCGACGAGATCGTTTACGGAGACGTGAACAACCCTCCTTACGAAGCTGTCGTGGTTGCGAAATCTGACCGGGTGGCCAGAGACATCAACATATACTTTTACTACCAGGGCGCACTGCTGCGCAAAGGCATTGAGCTAATCAGCATCTGCGAGGACTTCGGGCAATTCGGTGTATTTGCCGGGATGCTCAAGGCGTTCACCCTGACGTGCGCCGAAATGGAGAGAGACAACATCAACAAGCGCACGAGCGCTGGCAGAGCAGTTAAAGCCTCCCGTGGCGGCTATTCTGGCGGTCGAGCACCTATGGGGTATGAAGTTCGAGGTGGTGCGCTCTGCATCAACGAGAAAGAAGCGGCTGTTGTCCGGCGAGTATTTGAGCTTCGGGACGGCGGCGTGACGCTTAATGGAATCGTGGACAGCCTCAACAAGGACGGGTATACCACCCGGAACGGGAAGCCGTTCGTAATCAGCACGGTGCAAAGCATTGTGAACAACCGGAAAACCTACGAGGGATTTTACCGGTACGGAAAAAACAAGGAATGGGTCAAGGGCCAACACGAGCCGATTCTGGCAATGGTCGCGAGATGAAGTAATTCCCCCGGCCACCCGGGAGAAAATAAATGTGGAGGAAAAGGAAAATGGAGGAGGAGAAAAAGCGAAAAAAACTAAGGGGCTGGCAAATCGTACTCATCGTAATGGGCACGTTGATGGAGTTTCTGGGTCTGCTTGCGTCTATAGAAAACAAGGACCCCGAGATGTTTCTGGCATGGACATTCATGTTGGGCTTCCTGGGCGGAATCGCGTGGACAATTGTAAACGCGGTCAAGCGGCGTAAAGTCGCAAAGCCCTTGATTGTCACCGCAGTTTGTTTCTGTGCGTTTATTGCGGCGGCGCTAATCTTTTCTAGTGGGGAGACGCCACCGGAACAGCCGGACAAGCCCGCCGTCGAGGAGCCAACCAAGGGGGACGAGCCGAAGCAGTCGGGCGAAGAAAAGCCCTGTGAACACAAGTGGGTGCTGGTGGACAGTGTGGCCGCCACGGAGGAATCCGAAGGGTACGAGGAATACAAGTGCGAGTCGTGCGGAGAAAAGGACATTAAGAAGACCCCGAAGCTCGAACATGTAGTTACGTTCGAGGAAGTCTACCGCGCGTATAAGGAAAACGAGCTTGCGGCAGACGAAAAGTATAAGGGCAATCGTTACAAAGTTACAGGGCAGATAGCTGGCCTTTCGAGCAGCGGCTTGCTTAACCTGACGGGAGGCGCGACGCTGACTATGCAGACAAACGTTGGCGGAACGATCGTGATTTATATAGCCGAATTTGAAAAAGACCAAGAAGATGCGCTCAAGCAAATCAAGGTTGGAGACACGATAACGCTCGAGGGAACGTGTGGAAGCTCGGGGTATTGGTACGATTGTGAACTTGTAGGATAACCAAGTAAATAAAAGAGACGAGTTCTTTCGGGAACCCGTCTCTTTTTATGCAAAAATGGAGGCCGCATGGACTACGCAAAACTATCAGAACGCATAAAACAGCATATTGCGCGGAATCCGTCCGACCATGTGCCGTACATGGACCTTCTATCCGTATGCCGACAACTGGAGCCGGATGATTTCACCCTGGCCCATGAGCTGAGCAAGGATTTGCGAAAACTGAGTTCTGCGGCCCTGCACAAGTGCAGCGCAAATGCGGCGGATTCTTTGTTTGACGTGTACAAAAAGGCCATGTGCTTTGACGCACCGCACGATTTCGACACGTTTCTGCTATACATCGAGATGAACCGCAAACCGGAGAAGAAATTTTACGCACCCAGGCGACATTACCTGCGGCCCATTGTGGAGGCGTATCAGGAGGTTTTGGACGGGAAACTTCGGCTGCTGACGCTGTCGATGCCAAAACGCGCCGGGAAATCCCAGCTGGGCATCAATTTCGTCAATTTTCTGTCTGGGCGGGAACCGGACAAGTCGTCCCTAATGGAAGGGACGGGGGACGACCTGGTGAAGAGCTTTTATTCCGGGTGCCTGGAGTATCTGCAAACGCCAAATGAATATTTATTCTATGACGTTTTTCCCAATTCTCCGTTGGTGCAGACCAATGCGGACACAAAGATACTGAATCTGCGGTCAAAATCCCGTTTCCCCACAGTCATGTGTCGATCTATTGACGCAAGACAGGTGGGCTTGTCGGAGGCTACGAACGTCCTATATCTGGATGACTGCGTAGAGGGACGTGAGGAAGCAAAAAACCGCCAGAGACTGGACGATAAGTGGGAGATCATATCCGGCGATATCCTGGGCCGTGCCATTGAAGGCACACCCATTGTCGCCACGGGGACCCGCTATTCCCTGTATGACCCCATCGGCCACCTCCAAGAAGAAGCACAAAAAGGCGGCTGGGCGTGGAAAGCCATTGAAATACCAGCACTTGACCCCGTTACGGACGAGAGCAACTACGAATACGAACGGGACGGGAAAAAGGTGTTTACCACAGCGTATTTCCGCGAACAGAGGGAGCTTTTGAGCGCAGAACAGTTTGAGAGTGAATTCCAGCAGCAGCCCTTTGAAGCAAAGGGGCTGCTTTTTAACAAGGATGAGCTGAATTATTTCTTTGAACTCCCCACAGGCCGTGATCCGGACGCCGTTATTGCCGTGTGCGACACCGCAGAAAGCGGAAGCGACAGCACCGCCCTTCCCGTTGCGGCGCTGTACGGAGATGAAGTGTATATCGTGGACGTGGTGTTTGATGATTCTCCGCCGGAAGTCACAAAGCCGGAATGCGCCAGGTGCCTGATCGACAATCGCGTTGCGGACGCGATGTTTGAAAGCAACAACGCGGGCATGTATTACGCCAGAGACGTTGCGGAAATCGTCCGGCAGCGTGGATATAGCGTTGGAATACGTACAAAAAGGACCATTTCCAACAAACAGACGCGAATTGAATTTGCGTCCGACAACATCAAGAAACACTTCTGGTTCAAGCATCCGTCCACCTATAAACGGGGCAGCCAGTACTTCAATTTCATGAAGGAAGTCACCACTTATACCCGGAGCGGCAAGGTGCCGCACGATGACGCACCGGATGCTTTATCACTGCTGGAGAACGAAATCCGGATGCGAGTGGGCGGAAAAGTGGAAGTGTTCAAGCGGCCATTTTAAGGGGGTGTGCCAATGAATCTTTTTGGTCGGAAGGTTATCTACACGGACGTTGAGCACGTCACCCGGGGAAATGTGGTGGATATTTTGCAAAAGGCTTTGCCCATCCACCAGATGAACCGGGCGGACATTGAGTATCTTTACAGGTATTACAAGGGAGACCAGCCCATTTTGGGAAGGGTAAAGGACGTCAGGCCGGAAATCAACAACAAGATCGTTGTGAACCGGGCGAACGAGATTGTTTCGTTCAAGGTCGGGTATCTTCTGGGTGAGCCTGTGCAGTACGTCAGCAGGGGGAACGATGAATCCGTCGCTGATGGCGTGTCCAAGCTCAACGATTATGCGCTTTCGGAAGACAAGGCCGCCAAGGACAAGGAGCTGGCGGACTGGTTCCATATTTGCGGCACGTCTTACCGCATGATTCTGCCGGACAGAATGGCGGACGTGGAAGAAGATGAATCGCCGTTTGAGATTTTTACACTGGACCCGCGCAACACCTTTGTGGTGTACTCCAGCGGGCTGGGACACCGTCCCATTCTGGGCGTGACGTATGTGCAGAAAGAAGACAACACCGTTGTTTTCTGCTGCTATTCCGAGGATACGTATTTCGAGGTAACGGAAACCTGGGATGTGAAAGCGGAGCCACAGATATTGGGCATCCCAATTATCGAATACCCCTCCAATGAAGCCCGGTTGGGTGCTTTTGAGATTGTGCTCCCCCTTCTGGACGCTATCAACAACGTTCAATCCAACCGCATGGACGGCGTAGAACAGTTTGTCCAGGCGCTGATGCTGTTTCACAACGTGGACATTTCGTCCGAAGATTACAAGAATCTGAGGGCAGAAGGCGCTATTAAGTTCAAGGACATTGACGCGACGCTCAAGGCTGACGTTGGGTACCTGACGGCGGAACTGAACCAGACGCAGACCCAGACCCTGACGGATGACATGTACGACACCGTTCTGACGATTTGCGGAATGCCGAACCGGAATGGAGGATCCTCAACCAGTGACACCGGGTCTGCGGTCATTATGCGCGACGGATGGTCGTCGGCAGAGGCGCGGGCAAAGGATTCCGAACAGATGTTCAAACGGTCCGAAAAGCAGTTTCTGAAAATCGCCATCAAAATCTGCAATAATCTGCGGGCACTTTCGCTGAAAATGTCCGCCCTGGAAATTCGGTTTACGCGCCGAAACTACGAAAATATCAGCGAAAAGGCCAGTGTTTTGGTAGCCATGCTGAACAACGGGAAAATTGCCCCCCAACTGGCATTTACACACTGCGGCATGTTCTCCGATCCTCAGCTTGCGTACAAAATTAGCGCGGAATATGCCGAAAAGCAAGAAGAAAAGCAAGAAGAAAAGCAAGAAGAAAAGCAAGAAGAAAAGGAACAATCGACAGGGAAGTCGTTAAAACGCAACGGGGAGACAACCTCGAAAAAAACAGAAAACGGTGCGGAGGGAACCGCCGAAAAAACGCAGGAGGTATCAACATGAAAATCGACACCAGCAAAATCGAAGGTTACGCAGATATGTCCACCGAGGACAAGCTCAAGGCCCTGGAGGGCTTTGAGTATGAGGACAACGCCGCAGAGCTTTCTCGGCAGAAGAACGCTATTTCCAAGGCAAACTCCGACGCCGCCCAGTGGAAGAAGAAGTACAACGACATGCTTTCCGAGGACGAGCGCAAGAAGCAGGAGCAAGCCGATAGCATTGCCGCCATGCAGAAAGAGCTTGACGAGCTGAGAACGGCAAAGACCGTCTCTGAGTACAAGGCCAAGTTTGTGGCGCAGGGCTATGCAGAGGACCTGGCAGATGACACGGCCAAAGCTTTGGCGGCTGGTGATTCTGCAAAGGTTTTTGCGAACCAGCAGAAGTTCTTGGACGAGTATGCCAAGAAGGTAAAGTCCGACATCCTCAAGGGAACTCCCGCGCCGCACGGCGGTGCCGGTCCCGTTGGAGTTGATTACGACAAGAAGATCGAGGAGGCGCGTGCAAGCAAGAACTATGCGGAATTCGCTTATTACACGCGCCTGAAGGCACAGGAAGAATCCGCAAATAACAAATAAAAGGAGTTAAGACATGGCAGATACTTATGCTACCAGCTTTGCAACGCTGAACTATTCCGGCATGCTCTTTAACAAGGGCAATAGCAAGACCCCCCTGAGTTCCATTATCGGTTCCCGGGCTAAGGTGACGAACCACGTAGAGTTTGTTACCGGCCAGGAGTACACCACCGGCGGCGGAGAACAGCCCGCCATCTCCGAGTCTGCGTCTTTGACCGCCCCCGACGCTTCCATTGTGACCCGGGAGCAGAAAACGAACGTTACCCAGATTTTCCATGAGGCTGTCGGCATCTCCTATGCCAAACAGTCCAATATGGGCACCCTGTCGGGCCTGAACGTGGCTGGTCAACAGGCAAACCCCATTAATGAACTGGACTTCCAGGTGGCCGCCAAGATGCAGAAGATCAACCGCGACATTGAATACACGTTTATCAACGGCGTGTACAACAAGGCCACCGATGACACCAAAATCAACAAGACCCGTGGGCTTGTCACCGCAGTCACCACCAACGTCACGGCTATGGCCAGCAAGCCTCTGGGCCTGTGGGAAATTGCCGACATGGTGAAGAAGATCTATGGGCAGAACGCCCCCACCGATGGTCTTTGCCTGTGGTGTGACGCTGTGACCATGTTCCAGATCAACGCAGACGCTGTTCAGAATGGCCTGACCGTGGTTCCTGCTTCGCGTGAAATCAACGGTATTTCCCTCTCCAGCGTGGTTACTCCCCTGGGCGTGGTGTATCTGTACCTCGGCGAGTGCCTGCCCGCCGGCACCGCTCTGCTGCTGAACCTGGATGTTATTTCCCCCGTGTTCCAGCCTGTGCCCGGCAAGGGCAACTTCTTCCTGGAACAACTGGCCAAAACTGGCGCGGGCGAGAAGTATCAGCTGTTCGGTCAGATCGGCCTTGACCATGGCCCTGAGTGGTATCACGGCAAGTTTACCGGCATTGCCACCACCTTCACCAAGCCCACCTACAGCCGTAGCGTGTTCATCGCCAACGACGCCAGCAATCCCGTTAACACCAAAGCTGTCACCGACTGATCTGGAGGTATGAGATGCGCGACGAAGAAAAACTGGCCATGCTGGGAGACATGACCGGAGAGACAAGCGAATCGATTCTCTCTGCGTATCTGAATATTGCGGCCAGCAAGATTCTCCGCAGAGCGTTTCCGTTCGGGACAGATGCTACTGCTGTCCCCGCATGCTACGAAATCAACCAAATTGAGATCGCCGCATATCTCATCAACAAGCGCGGAGCAGAGGGGGAAACAGCGCATAGCGAAAATGGCGTTTCCAGGTCTTATGAGGACGGCGACGTGCCGCCTTCTCTTATGCGGGAAATCGTGCCGTTTGCGGCCACCATGTGAGGTGCAAGGATGAAAATCATGAACCGAAACAAAAGGCCGTTTTGGTATCTTTTGTACCAAGGGACAGAGTTGGGGAAGGACGCTGGTGGCTACGAAACCGGCGAAAAAAACGTGAAATATGCGGGCCCGGTGAAAATGGAAGCCAATATCTCCCCGGCTGCTGGGTATGCTCAGATTCAGCAGTTTGGGCAGTTCATCTCCTATGACAAGGTGATCATCACAGATGATATGACCTGCCCCATTGACGAAAACGCAGTACTTTTTATCGACAAAAAGCCAGAATATAAAGACGGAAGGCCGCTTTATGACTACGTTGTAAAGCAAATTGCCAAGTCCCTGAATTTGGTTTCCATTGCCGTCAGTAAGGTGAATGTGTCGTGAAAAGAACTGTAAAGACGGCGCTGTCCGCTGCGGGCATTCAACGGATGATTGACGTAGTCGAGGATTACAGGACATGGCTGGAGGACCGGGCGAATGTGCTTCTCCGGGAGCTTTCTTCCATGGGGTATGATATCGCATCCGCAAAATTTGAGTCTACCGTATACGACGGGACAAACGACGCGAATGTAAAAATCGAAGAACGGGACGGACGCACGGCGGCGGTAGTAGCTGTCGGTGTGTCCGTCCTGTTTATTGAATTCGGCACTGGCGTTATGTACCCGGACAACCACCCGGAAGCCGCGCGAAACGGCATGGTTCGCGGCGCTTACGGAAAGGGTCACGGCAAGCAAAGGACGTGGGGCTACTACGGGGACCCCGGAACAAACGGAGTTGAGAAAACGAACCCAAAAACCGGCAATACGGTGGTTCTTACTCACGGCAACCCGGCCAACATGTCTATGTACGACACGGTAAAGGAGCTTTCAGACAGGCTCCCAGCCCTGGTCAAGGAGGTGTTCCGATGATCGACATTGAAAGCAAGGTGTATACGCCAATCGCGGAACAGCTCCGCGAGAAATACCCGGGTATTGACGTGGCCGGGGAGTATATCAATGCGCCCCCCAAATTCCCACATGCCAGCATTGTGGAGCAGGACAATTACACCGCCGCAAATCGATTAGATTCATCCGAAAGCGAGAGATATTCCGTACTGATGTACGAGGTAAACGTCTACTCCAACAAAACTGGCGGGAAAAAGAGTGAATGCCGCTCCATCATGGCAGACATCGACATGATGATGTATGCGCGTAACTTTACAAGGATTTCCATGTCCCCGGTCCCAAACATGGAAAACGCCTCTATCTACCGTCTTGTTGCCAGATACAGGGCGGAAACAGACGGGGCCACTATTTTCAGACGATAACAGAAAGGAATGATGACCTATCGCTATCTCTACCTATAAGGTTTTCCTGATGCACAAGGAAGCCAGCGCTGCGTCGTGGTCGAAGCTGATCGACATCAAAGAGTTCCCCGATCTGGGCGGCGACCCCGACATGCTGGAAACCACCACGCTTTCCGACAAGATGCAGACCTTCATCGCGGGCATCCAGTCCATGGACGGCCTGTCCTTCACCGCCAACTACACCTTGACCGATTATAAGACGCTCAAAGCGCTGGAGGGCAAGCAGGAGGATTACGCCGTGTGGTTCGGCGGCACCGAAAGCGCGGGATCGCTGACTCCTTCCGGTTCGGACGGCAAGTTCAGCTTTAAGGGCGAGTTGTCCGTGTACCCCACCGGAGGCGGTGTCAACGAAGTTGTGGGCATGGCTATCACCATCGCTCCCTCGACCGTAATCAACCTGGAGAACGAATAAGGAGGAAACAGAACATGGCAAAGACGCTTACTGTTAAGGACCCCGTGACTGGCATTGCGTACACCCTGGAATATACCCGGAAGACCGTGGAACTGATGGAGAAAGAAGGGTTTGTTGCGACCGAAGTCGAAAGCAAGCCCATGACCAGTCTCCCCGCGCTGTTTGCTGGAGCTTTTAAGGCTCATCATCGGTTTGTTCAGCGCGATGTGATCGACAAGATTTACGCGGGCATGCCCAAGAAGGACGAACTGATCGGCAAACTGGTTGAGATGTACAACGACCCGATCATCGCCCTGCTGGACGAGCCTGCGGAAAGTGAGGAAAACCCTACCTGGACGGCGAACTGGTAAACGAGTCGCCGTCGAATAAAGCGGGGGAGCCAATCCCCCGCTATTCCGATAAATTCTATGAGCTGTTTCCATATTATCTGGCCATCGGAATGACCTATAGCCAATACTGGGACGAAGATTGCGAGTTGGTCAAGTATTACCGGGAAGCGGCGAAAATCAAGCGAGATCTGGCAAACCAAACCGCATGGCTGCACGGCGCATACATCTATGAAGCCGTGGCGGATTTGGCACCCATTCTTCGCATGGGCGGCAAGAAAGGCACCAGGCCAAAGCCGTACCGTGATTCCCCATACGACCTGTATGCACAAAGTGAAAAGCCCAAAAAACAGGAGCAAGGCGACAAGAAGGCGCGGTCCGTCATGGAGATGTTTATGATCGCGAACAACAAACGATTCGAACAGGGAGGTGGCAAGAATGGCAGATAATGTGGAAATCCAGGGTATTGAGTTTCAAATTAAGGAAAACAGCGACAGCGCTGTAGCGTCCCTGGAGAAGCTGCAAAATACCCTGGTTCGGCTGAAAGCTGCAACATCCGGGGGCGTGTCGGCTCTGCGCACTACTGCCAGGCAGTTGGACTCCCTGAACAAGGCCCTGGAGAACACCAGCGCAGATAAGATTCAGAAGATCCGGTCCTTGACCAGCGGGCTGAAAAGTCTGAGTGAGGTCAGCGCCGTCAAAATCTCCAGTTCCGTGCCGAACCAAATCGCCGCACTTTCTACGGCGCTGAGCCAAATCAAGACAACGGACGGCGACAAACTGATTGCCCTTGCAGACGGTATGCGCCCGCTCTCCGAGCTGGGACGTTCCCATCTCACGTCGTTTATTAGCCAAATTGGCAAGCTCCCAGAGGTCATGCGCGAGCTTGATGCGGCGGACTTGGATAAGTTTAACCGCCAAATGAAGGAGCTTGCGGCGGCGATTCGCCCGTTGTCTGACGAGATGCAGCGGCTCGGAACGGGATTTGCTGCGCTACCCGCCAGACTCCAGCGGGCCATTGCGATGGTAAACCAGTACAACACCGCCGTGCAGCGCGGGGAAAAGCGGACCAGTCTGTTCGGCAAGGCAACGAGTGCGCTTCGGTTCGGAATTTTGTATGCTGGGCTACGGCGCGTGGTGGGCCTTATCGGAACGGCTATCACGGAATCCAACACGTACCAGGAGGACCTGAACCTGTTCAACGTCGCACTGGGTAAATACGCAAAGGAAGCGCAGAACTACGCAGAAAAAGTATCTTCTGTGATGGGCATCGACCCGGCGCAGTGGATGCGGAATCAGGGCGTGTTTCAGACGCTTCTGACTGGATTTGGAGATACAGAAGACCGGGCATACACCATGAGCAAAAACCTGACACAGTTAGGCTATGACCTGTCCTCTTTCTTCAATATCTCTATTGAGGACTCCATGCAGAAGCTGCAATCCGGCATTGCAGGCGAACTGGAGCCCTTGCGAAGATTGGGCTATGACCTGTCTGTTGCGCGATTGCAGCAGGAAGCGCTGAATCTTGGTATTACCAAGAGCGTTTCCGCCATGAATCAGGCGGAAAAAGCAGAACTGCGGTACTACGCTATTATGACACAGGTGACTACCGCACAGGGCGACATGGCCCGAACCCTGGAAGCTCCTGCGAACCAGCTGCGTGTGCTTAGAGCAGAAATTACCCAAGTGTCCCGTGCAATCGGCAATCTGTTTATCCCGATTCTGACTAAGGTTCTGCCTTATGTCATTGCATTTCTGCAAATTGTCCGCGAGTTAGCGAACGCGCTGGCTAAACTGTTCGGGTTTGAGCTTACGGACGTTGACTGGGATGGCGTGAATCGTGGAGCTGTTGCCGCCGGGGATCTTTCGGACAACATGGATGCAGCGGTAGATGCTGCCAAGGAATTTAAGCGCTACACCATGGGCTTTGACGAATTGAACATCTTGCCGTCCAACGCGGGTTCTTCCGGCAAAACGGATGCTGGTGTTACCGGCTCTGGTGGACTCGGGATTAATTTGCCCGAGTACGACTTCCTGGCCGGGGCTGTGAGCAGAAATGTTGAACAGGTTAAGACAAAGCTCAAAGAACTGCTGCCGCTGGCCGTTGCTGTTGGAGCGGCTTTTTTGGGATGGTCCATCGCTAAAGGCATTCTTCCTGCGATTACCGCAATCTCCGGAAAGCTTGCAACACTCATTCCCATGGCAGGAACGATTGGTGCAGGAATGCTCGCCGCCGGAGTTGGCATGATTATTGCCGGGCTGCCGACGTACTTGGTATCTGTATACGACGCCATTAAAAACGGGCTTAATTGGTTGAATGGAGTGCTTATTCCTCTGGGCTCCACCATGGCAAGTGCCGGTGTAGGTGCAATCATCGGGTCGCTTGGCGGGCCTATCGGTATGGGAATTGGTGCTCTGATCGGACTCGCCGTCGGGGCACTGACCGACCTTGCAATCTGGATAGTGCAGAATTTTGGCAATGAAATAGCTGGGTTCTTTACGAACATTTGGGAATGGTTTGACGGGAAAATCATTCAGCCGGTAGTTAGTGCATTGAGCACTGCTGCAAACTGGGTGTGGGAGAATGTCATTTCGCCGATCATTAAGTTCTTCCGCCCCGTTGCTGAATCAGTGGCGGATGTTGCGACACACATCTGGAATAACGCAGTGGAAATCGTCTCCGGAATCATTGAGGGCGTCAAAACCATCTGGAATAAAATTAAAGAAATCTCCCTAAAAGTCATGGAAGTCCTCGCCGCAGTGGGGACTGCGTTCTACACCTATGTCATCATACCAGTAACCGGCTGGGTGAAGGAACACGTGGTCGAGCCGCTGAAAAAGGCCGCAACATGGGTGTACGACACGGTCATTAAACCGATAGTTGGCTTTTTCTTGGCAAAGCTCACCTTGATAAGAGATACAGCCGTCAAAATCTTTAAGGGGATTTTGACGACGGTATCCGATTTCGCCTCCGGCATTTTCAAGGGCGTAATCAACGGAATCTTTTCCACGATTGAGCGAACGATTAACGGATTCATACGAATGTTGAATCTGGCAATCGGGCTAATCAACAAAATCCCTGGAGTAAGTATCACGAAAGTCGAGCCGATTTACATTCCGAAGCTTGCCGAAGGCGGTTTTCCCAACGAGGGACAGCTGTTTGTCGCCCGTGAAGCTGGCGCAGAGATGGTGGGCAACATCGGCAGACGCACTGCGGTTGCGAACAATGACCAGATAGTCTCCGCCGTGTCCGATGGCGTGTACCGCGCTGTAATGTCCGCTATGTCCAATAAGGATGGAGTGTCCGGGGATATCAACATTACTATCAATATGGACGGTGATGTGGTGTATCGCAACGTCGTAAAGAAAAACAAAGAGGTGGTCCGGGCAACCGGCAAATCTCCCCTGTTTGCGTAAGGAGGGCACATGGCAATCATCACAGTAAAAAAGAAAGACGAGACCACAGTGCCGCTCCCCGATCCCAAATCTTTTTCCTGGGGCTTACAGGACGTAGACGCAGACGGTTCCGGAAGAAACCAGAATGGTGATGCGTTCCGCGACAGGGTAGCCAGGAAACGGAAGTGGACCATGGAATGGCCCCCTCTGACTGCTGAACAATGCTCCACAATCCTGAAAGCCGTCACGGACGTATTTTTTCAGGCGACAGGGCCAGATGCAGAGGACGGTACAAACCGCACCATGACATGCTATGTGGGCGACCGGACTACTCCCATGTATTCCTGCATCAATGGCGAATGGAGATGGGAAAGCCTGTCCATGAACTTCGTGGAGAGGTGACGCCATGTACAATGTCTCCACCGCGTTTCACGCCGCTTTTGCGGATTATGGCCGCGAAATCAAGGCCAAGGTAATTTTCAATGGGCAGACAGAGCTTGACGGAAACTATGTGCAGGAGATCACCGCAACACCGGCGTTTGATTCTTCAGACGGCATTTCCGTCGGCTCTGCCTGTTCCGGGCGGTGCAAAATCCGCATTTACAAGCCGGATGAGCCGCTGCAGTTGTCCAGTGGGTACTTTGTGCCGTATATCGGCATCTACGTTCCTGGTGGTGATACAGGCACAACAGCCATCGCCGGTCAGGCTGTGGCCGGTAAGGCAATCGCCGGTGTAAGCGCCGCAGCGTCTGGGGTGGAATATGTCCCCCTGGGCCGATACTACATCCCCGCAGACGGCGTAGAAAATTTGGTGTATGGCTGGGAAATCACCGGCTATGACCAGATGGCGTCCTTGACAGAGCAGTACACCCCGCAAATTGAGTTCCCCGCCACGCCAGACGCTATGCTGACGGACTTGTGTGCGCAAAGCGGCCTGACTCCCCCAACGGTAACTTTCCCGGATATGACAATCGAGTCTGTGTTTGAGGGCACCATCCGACAGCAGCTGGGGTGGCTGGCTGGACTGTGCGGACAGTCCGCGCACTTCGACAGAGACGGCAATCTGGTGTTCAAGTGGTACGCAAAGACCACTTTCCAGGTCAGCCGGGAGCAGCAGTACATGTCCGGCCTGACCCGCACGGCAGACGGGCTGTACACGGTATCCAGTCTCACCACCGGAACGGAAGATGAACCCATTACATCCGGCACCGGATTGGGCATTACGTCCACAAACCCTTACATGAATCAGGCCGTTGCAGACCTGATTCAGCCGGAGGTAGAGATATCCTTCCAGCCCTGCGACGTAAAATGGCGATGCGACCCGTCTGTTGAGGTTGGCGACGTCATCCAGGTGGAGGGTGATACCGGCGAGTGGCTGGACGTGTGCGTTATGGAGCAGGAAATTCACCTGTACGGCGGCCTGTCCTCTACGATGCACAGTTACGCCCCACAGGACGCGGATTACGCCATGGAAAGCCCTACAGAGCAGCGCATTAAGCGGGCTTATGAGGGTCTTACCAAGGCCATGCAGAACGCCACGCAGAAGATCATCGGGGCAAAGGGCGGGTATTACGAGCTGACTCTGGACGAACAGGGCTTTCCCATCGGGTGGACCCTGCGGGATACGCCCACCATTACGCCCAATACCCGGATGTGGATTATGTCCACCGGTGGTTTGGGATTCTCCAAGGACGGCGGAAATACCATTTCCGGTGTTGCCTTGACCATGGACGGTGAGATCAACGCAAATGTCATCACCGCCGGGCAAATGTCCGCAGAAAGAGTCTCCGTCAACGGCCAGACTCTTTCGGATTTTATCGATGCCAGTATCGACGATGACGGCCATCCGGTGCTGCGCATTGGCTCCTCTGCGTCGGAAATCGTGCTGAAGGAGTACAACGACAAAATCGGATTCTACGATACTTCCGGGACCCTTCTGGCGTACTGGAACAACAACAGCTTTGAACTGGTGGAACTGAGCAAGTTCCGTCTGGGCCCCATGGGCATTGTCGTACAGCCAAACGGGTCCGTGTCCTTCGTGGGGGTGACTTGATGGCAAGCATTTACGGCGCAAAATCTTCCACCGGCTGGCAATTGCGGCTGGATTACAGCGTATCCCAGAGCATCGCGGACAACAAGTCCACACTGTCTCTTACGCTGTACATCTATGACGGCACCGGCGAGAGCTACAACCTGGATGCCAATAGTTGCTATTACACTCTGCAAGGCACCAAGGTGTATAACCCGTACCGGTACAATTCCAGGGGCTGGTACAAGCTGGGCAGCAAGTCCATCACCGTGGCTCATAACAATATGGGCAAGGGGTCTGTGGTGCTTTCTGCGGACTGGCACAGCGGGTTTACGTCATCCTACACGCCGTCGAGCCTGACGGTTTCCGGCACGGTCAATCTCCCGGATATCCCCCGGGCATCATCCGTGTCGGCATCCGGGCTTGTGCTGGGTTCTGCCGGTACACTTACAGTGACCCGGGCCGTGAGCACCTTCACGCACACCATCAACCTCAAGTGCGGCTCTGCGGCACAGGTAACTGTGGTGACAAAATCCAGCGCCACATCCATATCGTATACGCCGCCATTGGATTGGGCCGCGCAGAATACGTCTGGAATCTCCGTAAACATTACGGCGGAAATTACCACCTACAACGGGGACGCCGTGGTGGGCACCAATACGACCACACTGACGGCCTCCATCCCTGCATCGGTAAAACCCACCCTGTCCGCGAGTCTGTCCGACACCACCGGGTATCAGCCCACATACGGATGGGTGCAGGGCAAGAGCGCCCTGAAAGCCACGTTTTCCGCTGCTGGGTCTTATGGCAGCACCATCAAGGCCAAGTCTCTGACCATCGGCGGAAAATCTGCCAGCCCGGACGGGGCGAATGCCCTTACAGACAGCGGCACAATGGCTGTTGTGGCCACCGTGACGGACAGCAGAGGCCGCACGGCATCTGTTACCCAGAACATCGCTGTGAACGCATACAGCGGCCCAGTGGTCCAGGATTTGACCTTTGCGCGCGGCTCTTACACAGGAAGCGTGTGGACGGAAAATCCCATGGGCACGGACATCAAACTGACGTTCACCCTGTCCCTCCAGCTGACCGGGAACAAGGCCTCTGTGGAGATTACCGGCGCGTCCACGCTTACCGACCAGACCAGCGGCGCGAAGACTGTGTATTTGGTTGCCTTTGGCACGGATACGACAAGCGTTGTACAGGTTAAAGCTACGGATTCCCTGGGCACCACGGTAACGCGGGAGATCACCATCCCCACCGTTTCGGTGCCCATGAACATGAGCTTTACCCTGCCCGGGGTATGCTTCGGCGGCGTGGCCGAACACGAAAAGGTGGTAGAGTTCAAGTGGCCCATCCGGTATTTGGGGAAAGCTCTATTGGACTACCTCCACCCCGTCGGAAGCATCTACCAGTCCACGGACCCCACATCCCCAGCGGACCTGTTTGGAGGCACCTGGGAGCAGATCAAGGACGTGTTTCTTCTGGCGGCTGGTGATGCTCATGCGGCTGGCTCTACAGGCGGCGAGGAGGAGCACATCCTGACAGCGGCGGAGATGGCCAACCACACCCACGGCTACGATTACACGGGCCAGAGTGACGCCATCGGCACCGGGGCCATCAAGATCGTGTCTCCCGGCGGCACCGCCAACGCTTACACGGGCAAGGCTACGTCCAACTGCGGCGGCCAGGCCCACAACAATATGCCGCCGTACTTGGCCGTGTACACATGGCGCAGGACGGCATAAGGAGGGAGTATATGCCAGAAATCAACATCAAAGTCCGCGACAAGTGCGCCGATGGCGAGGGCGTGATTATCTGCAACAACAGCGACTACACGGTGGTGTGGGACCTGGACGAGGAATGGACGCCTTACGAC